>ERZ807291.6262-NODE-6262-length-14437-cov-5.803713_pt1 | contig 14437 bp, 9 predicted proteins | sample MGYA00521257_ERZ807291 | MGnify/ENA primary metagenome ERZ807291 (study PRJEB31413, sample SAMN03169783) | marine metagenome | biome: Marine; feature: Water; material: Subsurface seawater | place: North Sea | collected 2011-04-28 | depth 1 m m ...
GATTATTCGAATACCTATATTTTAAAAACTTATTTACTTCTGAAGGTGTTTTATACTGATCAATATCCCTGCTTTGATTAGCTTGAAATAAAAATAAAAATAAAAATAAAAACATAACATAAAATCTTGAGATCCATACTTTATTATTCTTTCTTACTTGTAGAGGTTTTTCAATTAATAAAAATAATACCAAAGCCACAAAAATTGAAATTAAAACTAAAATTATAGCTTCAATTGCTCCAAAATTTTTACCTTGAACCATTCTGTAAAACGCAAATAATGGCTGATGAACTAAATATAAACTAAAAGAAATAGTACCTAAATATTTAAGCCACTTTAAAGATAAACATCGACTGAAAAAAGAGTTTGGAGTTCCAAAGGCAATAATTAGTATTGTTGCTATGCAAGGAATCAAAGCTGGATATCCTGGAACAAGCGAGTCCTTGTTAAATAGATGGAAAGAAACTATTATAACAATGAGACCTACACCAACAAAAAAATTTCTAAAATTTAAATTAATTTTATTTATTTTTGACCCAATATTAGACAAACTAAGTATAACACCTAAAGTGAATTCCCATACTCTCATTAAAGTAGAGAAGTATCCTGAGTTAGGATTCTCTCCAATATTTAACGTTGCATAAACAAGAGAACTACTAAAAATAAAAAAGCTTACTGTTATTGGTAATACTCGACTTTTAGCTTTCAATAATAGTGGAAGAATTATACCAAGTACAATGTAAAACTGAAGCTCAACAGATAATGTCCAATAATGAATTATGGGCTTAGAAAATATATCTATTCCAAAGTAACTAATTGAGTTTGGCGCCCAAATATTATTTTGTAGAGTTAAAAATGAAAAGATGCCATCATATAATTCAATTTTTTCTTCTGGAAATAAAAACCAGGAACCCATTATTCCAACTAGTACTAATATAGTTAATGATGCAGGTAATATTCGAAACAATCTCTTTTCATAAAATGATAAAATAGCACGTACACTTACAATTTCATTCTTTTGTATCGATTGAGAAATTAAAAACCCACTTAGTACAAAGAAAATATCAACACCAATAAATCCACCTAAGGCCAAACCTTGGTTAGCATGAAATATTACAACAGCAAGTACAGCAAGACCTCTAAGTCCAACTATATCCTGTCTATAAGGTGTATTATTAATCAATTAAAAATAATTTTTTAAGTTCTGTTTTCCATTTATCTATCATAATTTGACGCGAAAAATACTCATTATAAATTTTGTGACAATGATTTTGTAATTCAACAAGTTCAGAATTATTGTTTGCTAAATGACAAATTGTATCCGCTGTTTCAGAAATATTATCAGCATCAATAGTCCAACCAAGTTTATGTTTTAAAATCCATTTAGCGATTGCACTATCTTGGGCACCAGAATAAATTATAGGTCTTCCAGAGGCAATGCTTCCAAAAAATTTTGAAGGTACCGAGATACCTGTAAAATTTTTTTTTAAACTTAAAAGATGGATATCAGCACTCCCCAAATGCTTTTCAAGTTTTTCAATTGGAACAAAATCAGTAAATGATATATTTGTATCTTCGTGAGTTACAGATTGTCGAAATAACTCAGCACGTTTACCACGAATTGAAAAGCAGAAATGTACGTCTTTATTAAATCGTAATGACCGAGCCAAGGCTAAAAAATCTGAAAATTCATGAGCAAGGCCAAAGTTTCCAGAGTAAAGTATTCCTATTTTAGCCTCACCAAAAAGTTCACGGCGTACATCTTGATCGCGAGAAACAGTCTTCTTAGGTTCAATAATTGCCCAAGGTGTAATTTCCTTTTCATAAGCACCATGGTTGTAAACTCTTAGGCGTTCACGCATACATTGCCCAATATCTGCAATAAAATCAAAAGAACGATATGCTTGTGACATCATAATTTTCGTAATACGTACTAAAATTGAGTCATTAGACATACCTTCTGAAATTCCAGCTTCTGGGTGCATATCAAAACACCAATGAACTAAGATAATTTTATTAGAAAAAAAGCGAAGTGGAACTGCAGTAAGAGCAGCAAAGACTGGCTCGGTTCCAATTAAGACTATATCTGGCCGACTGCTTTCACTCCGAAAAGCTAATCTGCTCCAACCCACAATCATCCAAATTGAATTTAAGAGCCGTGTAAAAAAAAATTTTTGCTTTAATCCTGGTCGCCATATTCGACGATAAACTACACTCTGATGTATTTCGGTTTTAGTACTATAAATTTTTTTTTCGTTATGGCAGCCACGATTACAAGGCAAGGCCTCAACTTCCCAGCCACATGCAGCAAGATCTTGTGCTAAACTATCAAAATGTATAGCACTAACTACATCGTCAGGATACATATAATGATATAGTATAGCTATTCTTGGCTTACGCTGATTCTTCAAAATATCTAATCTCTTATTTTTTAAATTCTTAGAGGTAAAAGACATAAGATGCTATGCTTAACCAAAATTATGACGACGTTTTACTTCCTTTAAAATCCAATCATAAGTCTTAACTAAACCTGAGCGCAAAGGTTCTTTGGGTGACCAGTTCAATAATTTTTCAATTAGCTTATTATCTGAATTTCTACCTCTAACCCCCTCTGGTCCAGGTATATTGTTGATTAAAATTTTTTTCTTTGAAATTTCAGCTATCAACATTGCTAAATTATTAATACTAATCATTTCTTCTGATCCAATGTTAACAGGTATATCAACATTAGATCTAAGAAGTTTAATAGTGCCTTCAATACATTCGTCAATATACAGAAATGATCTTGTTTGCAAACCATCACCCCATACATCTATTGTTTCTCCAGATTTAGCTTCAGCTATCTTTCTACATAAAGCAGCCGGAGCTTTTTCTTTACCGCCCTCCCAAGTCCCTTCGGGACCAAAAATATTATGATAACGAGCAATACGACATTTCATTCCATGGTTTCTGTTGTATGCAAGATAAAGACGCTCTGAAAATAATTTCTCCCAACCGTATTCACTATCAGGATTTGCTGGATACGCACTAGATTCCTCACAATTTGGATTATTTGGGTCAAGCTGATTATGCACTGGATACATGCAAGCTGATGAGGAGTAAAATATATTTTTAATATTTCGTTTATAACATATATCTAAAACATTTAAATTTATTAGAGCAGAATTATGCATAATATTTGCATCGTTTTCTTCAGTAAATACATATCCAGCGCCACCCATATCTGCAGCTAATTGATAAACTTCATCGAAACATCGATCAATTACTGATCGTACAAAATTTTGATCACGTGCATCACCAATAGCAAAATCATCTGCCAAAGTTTCTGCATGTTCGTTAAATTTTAAATCGACACCTCTTACCCAAAAACCCTCTTTTTTAAGTTTTTTGACAAGATGTCCACCGATAAAGCCACCAGCTCCAAATACAATTGCAAATTTCATTCTGACAACAAGTACAACATAAAAAAGAGGATTAATAGTAAAAAAAATATGTTTAGCTGATTAAAAAATTAAATAAATCCTAAAGCTAAAATATAAATTTATTTATTCATTTGATAAATCCACTCTAGGGTTTTTATGGTTGCCTTTTTTCTGTCGTATGGTGGATTACCACAAATATCGTAAGTGTCGTTTAATTTACATACTCGATCTGTAGTCATATTTTTTAATCTAAATGTTGTCATAGGAAATTTTATACCCAATTTAACTATAAAATCTCCTAACCATCCCAATAGCTTAAAAATAAAAAAAGGCATTTTTTTCGGCTTACTTACTTTTGCTAAAATGGCAATTTCATTAGCCCATTTTGAAATATTAATTGGCGGCTTATCTCCAATATAAAATATTTTATTTTTAATTTTTTTTGCATCTGCAAATAACAATTTATCAATTTGATAAACTGTGTTACCTACATAACCAAATGTTTTTTTACAAGAATTTCTACCTGGATGAAAATATCTCCCTTTTATTACATAATCAAAAAAGTTTTTGTAAGGTTCTCTAAACCATTCACCCCATATAGAAGTAGGTCTAATTATACACATTTCTGCAGAAATACTTTTGTGGTTCAGAACCATATTTTCTCCTTCTACTTTGCTTTTTCCATAATTAGTATTTGGATCATAATCTAAAATACTATTTGTTTTAGTATCTAATCGTTTTACCAACATAGTGGATGCAAAAATTACTCTTTTAATATTTTTATAATTTTTACAAATTTTAATTATATTCGATACACCTTTTATATTAACAATATAATCTTTATATTTTTTTCCACTAAGATCAGTTCTTGCTGCTAAATGAATTATATAAGTTGGTTGAATTATTTTTATTAATTTAGAAACAACCTTGTAGTTTGTTATATTAACTTTATACCAATATTTTTTATGTTTTTTATTTTGAGGTTGATTTATATCAAAATTGAAAACTTTATATTTTTTGTCTAAATAATATTGTACAATATTTGTACCAATAAAACCTGATCCTCCAGTTACTATAATTTTCAATTAGATCCTTTCGATTATCCAATTCTCCATCACTAAAAGATCCATTTTTGTCCTAATGAACGTTTCTAGTGCTTCTTCAGGTCTGCAAACGACTGGTTCATTTTCGTTAAATGAGGTATTTAAAACTATCGGTACACCAGTTAGTTTTTTAAAATCATTTATTAAAGCGTAATATCTAGGGTTAGTTTTTTCATCAACTGTTTGTAATCTTCCTGATCCATCTACGTGCGTTACAGCTGGAATTTCAGATCTTTTTTCTTTTTTAATTTGATAAACTTGCATCATAAATGGCACATCATGGCTTTGTTCAAACCATTCAGAAACATCTTGTCGAAGGACAGAGGGCGCAAATGGCCTAAAAGATTCTCTCTTTTTAATCTTTATGTTTAAAACTTCTTTCATATCAGATCTTCTAGGATCACAAATAATGCTACGATTACCTAGTGCTCGAGGTCCCCACTCCATTCGTCCCTGAAACCAACCAATTACTTTACCTTTTGTGATTTCGGTCGCAGTAATTTTTGTGATTTTTGAAAAATCTGAAAAATATTCAATATTATAATTATCTTTTTTTAATCTATATTTTTGTGAATTTAGTAAATTGTCTATATATTCATTTGAAAATGAGGGCCCCCAATAAGCATGATCATGAGATTTTACTTTTTTTTGAGCATTTTTCCCACCTAAACGATGCCAGGTCATCAGAGCAGCTCCAATAGCTCCACCAGCATCACCTGCCGCTGACTGTATGTAAATTTTTTTAAATGGAGTGTTTAAAGATATCTTGCCATTTGCAACTGAATTCATCCCACAACCACCAGCAATTGAAAGATTGTCTAATTTATATTTTTCGTGTAATTTATTTAAGAGATGAAAAAAAGATTTTTCATACATCGCTTGTACTGAATGAGCGATATTTTTATAATGTTGTGTAAGTTCTTCATTTTTTTTACGCGCTGGTCCTAAAAGCATTTCAAGCTCTGGAGAAAACAAAGTTCCTACATATGGCGAACCATTTTCTTTAAAAAAATCTACTTTTTCACGATGAAATTTAAAATATTTTAGATTTAAATAAAAACTACCATCAGATTTAAGGTTAACAATTTGTTGCATATGATCCATGTAATTTGGTTTGCCATATGGTGCTAGCCCCATAACTTTGTACTCATCACCATAATTTTGAAATCCGATAAATTGTGTAAGTGCCATATAAAAAATCCCTAATGAATGAGGAAAATAAACCTTTTCATCTAAATCAATATTTACACCTTTACCTTTTCCCCAAGCTGTACTAGCAAAATCTCCAAATCCATCAACTGACACAATTACCGATTCATTGAAAGGAGAGACATGAAAAGCTGATGAGAGATGAGTTAAATGGTGTTCTATTGAATGTATTTTACCAGAGAATCTAGATTCGGGAAACTCTTTTTGAATTAAATCTTTTAAATTCCTTCTTTTAAGAATATTTTTAAATCGAGGAAGTAACTTCTTTAATTTTGGAGGATTTTTGATTGTATAAAAAATTTTTTTTATAAAATTTGCTCTAGGGTTTTGATTTAATGCTATATGTTGGACGTCTTTAAGTTCAATACCAGCCTCTTTTAAACACCATTTTATCGCTTCTGAGGGGAAACCAGACCAGTGTTTAATACGAAGGAAACGCTCTTCCTCAGCTGCAGCAATCAAGACTCCATCCTTTATAATGCAAGCAGATGAGTCTGGATGAAATAGATTTATGCCAATTATAAACATTCTATCTTTTTATAAACATTCTATCTTTAATTAGGTTATCTTATATATAATTTTTATAATTTTTAAAAAGAAATTGGTATTATTTAGAAGTTAAAATTTTAAGTATAGTTTCTTACTCTATTTAATCAAATTAAATATAAATTTTTCATTTTTTTCCATAAAGTTTAGTGAAGCAATATTATTAGCCTCACGATATAACTTACTAATCTTCCCTTTTTTAAATAAATTGATTAATTCAATCAACTCTGACTGTATATTTTTTGAGTTTAGATTATTGACTACAAAACATGCTCTACTTTTGAATATATACTCTTTTATACCAACATTTGAACTTATTAAAACCGGTCTTCCTCTTGCTAATATCTCGGCTACAGACATGCCAAAATTTTCGTTTTTTGAAACTAAAATACCAAGATGTGATTGATCTATAATTTTAATCCTGGCTAAGCCATTTAATTGGCCTTTAAAAGTAATTGCTTTAAAATTTTTATTAATTAAAGAAACCAATTTTCTTTTATATTTTTTTTCACCAGATCCAATGATTTTTAATCTTATTAATAATTCATTTTTATTAATAAGATTTATTGCAAGAATTAAATTTTCAAGATTTTTAATGGGATGCAATCTACCAATATAAATTAAACTTAATATTTTAGATTTTGGGACCGGTTTTAAATTTTTCCATATTTCATTTTCAGTAATTATATTTGGAACAATCATCTTTCGTGTTTTTAAAAATTTATAAACAGATTTTTTTTTTTCATACAAAGATGTCCAATGAATAATTGTATCTTTTTTATTGCAAATTAATTTATAAAAAAATAACAAAAAATATTTTAAATTAATCTTATTTTCAAAAGCAGCTGGTAAAAGCATACCTCTTGGTGCAATTATTAATTTAAAAGTAAAAACTTTCGACATGAAAATAGTAAAAATTGATGACCAAAACCAAAGTCCATTTATATATACATAATCTGCATCTTTTAAATATTTACAGGATGAAAAAAATTGTTTAGCAGAAAACCTAAAAACTGAGATTGATTTAAAAAAATGAATATTTATTTTACATCCGTAAGGATTAAAAAAAGATTTTTTATAAGTCTTTTTGTCTGATGTGCAAAACACATTAACTGTAAATTCTTTATCAAATTGATTAGTAATTGAATAAATAGACTGGACAGTTCCACCTTGTTTCCAATCTGGCGGATAGTAAGCTGAAAAAATACAAACTTTTTTACTCACAAATATTTTTTTTTTCTAAATTTATTTTGAGTATTTTTAAAAATAATTGATAAAAGGATACAATCAGAAGTGCACATATGATTAGAAATACACTATTCTTTATATGCGCAAAAATTAAAGTCATGTCATTTCTATGTATATAAAAAGATAAAAAACTCAAAAATAAAATATTAAATAGATAAAATATATTCTTGCGAAAAAACACAGAATTTAAAACAGAAATAGTTGAACTTACTATAATTGAAAATAAGAAAACACCAAAAAAACCAAGTGCAGCATATGCTTCCCCCCAAACATTGCTTGCGAGACCATAAGAAAATCCTGGATTAGCATAATTACGAATTAATCTTGAAAATCTTACATCATCTTCAGAAATATCTGAAAAATTTTTAACAAATGGGATAGATCCTAGGAGCATTGTAGTGAAATCATATTTTTTGCCTAATTCATTATCTATAGATAATGTTAAATTTGATGATGTCTGACCAAATTCACTGTAAAAAAAGATACTTTTTAAGTATTCGTTTAAATTATCATATCTAGCATCCTTTGAAATAATTTTTTCTACGTGATTTTTTAAACTAAAGTTTTCAGTTTTTTTTACTTCATAATAAATAACCTTTTGTATTGAAAAGAATAGAAATACCAAAATTATGATACTAGTTAGTTTCAATATTTTTTTAGAAAATAACTTTGTGTTATAAAAACTAATTGTGATGGATCCAATTATTGCAACTACAAAAAGAGCACGGTAACCCATATAAGCATAATTTATTAATGGCAAAAAGGACAAAATAATCAATTTTCTATTTCTAGTCAAAATTCCAAATAAAAGTGACATTGCAGATGAATAATAAGTAAATATCATGCTAATATTATTTTCTGCTAAAGCATTTTTATATTCATCTTTATAAGTAAATTGGTAACCAACAATATATAAAGCCTTTATTGTTAAAAATAACGATATAAAACATAAAACATAGGCAATTCGATTATAACTTTTTAAATCATGAATATTTATTAATACGTTTTTATTATTAATTGTATCGTGAATGCAAGTAATTATAAGATGTGTTATTAAAACAATCATAATAATTATTTTTGAGATATCATTTACTTCAAATGAATACGGGGGAACTATAATTGTGCCATAAATAATTTGCCAATGATATAATACAGTGGAAATAAAAAAAACCAGAAGAAAGTCTACCCTGTTTCTTAGCAAAAAATAAAATAGAGATAAAATGAGTGATGAATAAATTAATATGTTCAAAATATAAAACTAGTAAATAATTGTTTTAATTATACCAATCTTTAACTCAAAATTAAAGAATAAATAATTTTTAAATTAATTTAACTACTATAATTGAGAATCTTAAAAGATTATTTCTTTTGCAAAACAAACTTTAAATAGTCGACATACTTCATGTCTCTAGATTTATATTCAAATTTTTCTTTAAATTTTTTAATTAACCAATGATATTTATAATTGTAGACTTTAGTATAATTAATAATTCTCCATTTGTTTTTATCTAAAAAAATTTTTTCATAGTCTTGAATTTGCCATCTATTAACTTCAGGGTAAGGATTTCCATCCATAATTTTAACTTTTGTGTACCTATTAATTTCATTATTGATTTTTAGATATTTATAAAAAAACTCATAAGCTATTTTTTCAGAAAAAATATTTTGAATATGTGGAACTCCTGAAAATTTTTTTCTATGGATTGCATAAGGTGAATTAAATGCGGCAAATTCTGCATATAAATATCCACCCGTTTTCAATTTATCGTAAACTTTCTTCAAAACATTGCCCGGATTCTCAAAATGCTCAAAAGCGCTAAAAGACATTACAATTTCAGAGTCATTAGAGCCCAAGTCATCATTGACAAGATCTAAAACTTTATATTCCAGGGTTTTTTTTTGAATTTCATTTAAATTTTTTTGATGATTTAAAAATCTATCATTACTAAAATCATACCCTATAGCTTTTTTTATATTAAATTCATTTGCTACTAGTAAATTTTCACCATGACCAGCACCAAAGTCGCAAACATACGATCCTTTAAGATTTATTCCAGAAGATTGTAAAAATTTATACCTATCTCTTGCTGATTGTAATAAATTATTAATGATATAATTTTCACTTAAATCAATTTTTGTGAATAATTTATCTAATTGTATTAATAATTCTAAATCATAATGACCATTTGGATTTCTTTTTTTATTTTCAAATAAAAGAGTGTCAACTTTAGAAGCTTTTTTTTTATCATAAAAAAAAAAATCTTTATAATTAAAAAAATTTCTTAATTGATCAGATATTTTTTGACCTAAAAGTTTATAAAATATTCTTTTAATTGTTTTTTTTTTCATTAATTCAAGATTAGGTTAATTTATTGTTTTTTGAGTAAATTAAAAATTAAATGCTCATTTTTTTTTACTGATTTATTTAACTTTAAACCGATTAATTTATAATAATTATTTGCACCAATCCCTTTGGCTGGCCTACGTGTAATTAGATCTTTTTCATTTATAATATGTCCTTTAGGCAAATTTCTTACAGGGTAAATAGCACGACGAAAAGAATGAACATGATTATTAATTACTTCCGATTTGGTAGGTTTTTTAATTGAACTTCCCTTGAGAATTTTTACTTTCTTTACATACTGTATAAATTTTATCAATTCATCTTTGGTTAAAGAAACTTTATGATCTCTAAAGTCTTTATTTTCTCTACTATCTGTAAAATGTACTTCAATAATTTCAGCACCCATTGCTACAGCAACCTCTATGGCTAAACTTCCTTCTGTATGATCTGAATATCCAACATTTATACTAAATTTTTCTTTGTATGTATTTATTACATTCAAGTTAGCATCTTTATCAGGTATTGGATACATTGAGGAGCACTGAAGCAATGCTACTTTTTTTTTCTCAATATACTTCGGATCAGTTTCATTTATAAATTTTATAACCTCCTCAACCTCTTTAAAATTTGCTAAACCTGTTGAAATTATAATCGGTTTCGATGTAAGCAAGAATCTTTTAATTAAATTATAATTAGTAAGATCCCCTGATCCAATTTTATAAATTTGAATATATTGATCTATATAAGAAATTGCATCCAAATCCCAAACTGAAGCCATAAAATTTGTTCCCAATTTTTTACATAAAATTGCTAGCTCTATGTATTCACGTTTTTTCAATTGAAACTTTTTAAAATGTTTGTACCGATTTGGATCATATCTTTTATTAACAAGCGTCTCTCCAGTGTAAATTTGAAATTTCACAGCATCAACTCCTGATAGTGCAGCTAGTTTTGTAAGATGTTTTGCATATTCAAAATCCCCCTCATGGTTTCCACCTATTTCAGCAATAACATAAACTCCATTTTTGCCCTGAAAATTTTTTTTACTCATTTTATTCTTTATATAGTTTTTTTAATTGAATAAATTCATTATTATTATTTACTTTTAATGCACTATTACTGTCTAAAACTATGTGCGAATTTCTTGTACCTAAAATTCGTTTGTTAATATTAAAATATTTTCCATTTACTACGTGTATCCCCCCCGTTTCACGATAAATAAATTCTCTTTCAAGGCGTAAATTTTTATTAGATTTTAATGGAATTAATCCATCACCTTTATGTTGGTAAAAATTGGAATTTTCTTCTATTACAGAAATCACACTTTCTGCATCAAAAAGATAAAGAGTATTTATTGCTTTTTCAAAATAATAATCTTTTCTTAAAGGATACTCACAGTTAATGATGCTAATTGTATCATATTTCTTTAATGAAAATTTTTTAAGGACATGAGCAACTGTGTTATCAATTAATGAATTAAATCTAGCTAAATTCTCAGGTCGATTATCATACTTAATTAAAGTTTTATATTTTTTTTTTAAATAATCTAAAATCTTTTTATTTGGAGTAGTTACTACGATTGTTTTAAAAAACTTACTATTCATTAAATTTTTTAATGTGATATCAATCAGTGTTGAGCCCAGAAAAGTGTCCAACATCCAAGAATTCTCATCTTCATCACGTATAGGTACTATAGCTAAGTGTTTTTTTTGTTTTATATTACTTAATTTAAGATGTTTTTTTATTATTCTATGCCTAGTTCTATATAATCTTTCCTTATTTTCAGTTAAATTTTCACCGTGTTTTCTGTAGTTAAAAAGTGGCAAGTTAATATTGCAAACTTTTTTATCGTTTGTCATTTTTATCCACAATTCATACCCATCTTGACAAGTAAAATCATTTGAATAACCACCAAGTTCTTTTAAAAAACTTTTTCTTATCATTGTACACGCACCATGAGCTGGTTGGTCAAGTAGTGTTACTTTTGTAAAATCATGACGTTTTTCTTCAGTTATGATCGATCCCTCTTTGTTCACAAGGTAGTAATCAGAAAATACAAGTCCTATATCATCATTGCCTTCAAGTTCTTGAACCATAAGCAAAAGTGCATTTTCATTTAAAAAATCATCTGCATCTAATCTAATAATAAATTTACCCCGCGATAATCGTGTTGCTATATTGTTTGTAACATTGAGGCCTTTATTTTTTTGATAAATAATATTTATTTTTGGATGATCTTTATATTCTTCAATAATTTTTTTTGAATTATCTGTTGAACCATCGTCTATTATAATCAATTCAAAATCTTGATGTTTTTGATTTAAAACAGATTCAACCGCTTGTTTAATATAATTAGAATAATTAAAATTAGTAATATAGACTGTAATTAATGGATCTAGGGATAATCGCTTCCAATTAAGTGTTGTGCTTATATTTTTTGGTAAGCTTTTTTGTTTTATAGAATTGTTAATTTTTAATGAATTTGGATTTTTTTTGAAAAAATCAAAAATATCGTCCATTGTATAAGTAAATTCTTTTTTTTTTTTTTTAAAATAGTTCAACATTTGACTAATCAACTTATAATCTTCCTGGGTGTCCATTGTTAATCTTAATTTTTGATTATGGCGTGGAATTACCTCCAACGAAGCTACTTCAAATTGGTCAATATTGTTTGTGACATAATTAGTCAAATATTCACTACCACTACTATCATTAGAAAGTTCGAAGATAGTTTTCAAAATATTTTTTTGAAACACTTCAATATCGGTACCACTTGGTAGTTTCTTGGCATCTGTATATTGGGCATTTTTTAGTTGATGATATTTAACCGTTTTGTCTAAATAAATTGGATCAATCAAAATATCATCTCCAGTGATACGAATAATTGTATCATGATCCTGATTATCGTTAATAGCCAACATCATTCTAGACAAAACATCATCAATATCTCCACGATAAATTTTTAAATCATATTTACTTGCTATTTTGGCAAGTTCATTGTCTATTTTTAAAGTCGTAGTGCAAAATGCAATTGTATCCACAAATCCTTTTTTTTTTGCAATTGATATTCTTTCAAACAAATGTTCGATAGCAGGTTTGTTATTTATCGGTTTAATTGCTTTTTTTGGAAGTCTAGATGATTCCATTCGTGCAACAATTATAGCTAGCACTTTATTTTCCAAGACATCTCTAGTTATTGTTTGTTCTGCTAAAATTGATTTTTTTAATTTTTTACCTACAATTTCATCAGATAAAAGAGGGTGGGTAAACTGTGATGTTCTTTTCATTATAATATCTTTTTTTGATATTATTTTTCCTTTTTTCATAAATTTATGAGAAGTCCATGATTTTTTTACACTGTCCCTATATTTTTTTTCTTCTTCGGGAAAGCTATAAAATTCACTACCTAAAGAATTTTCAGCTCTACGAATATCAAATATAAATTTTTTAAATTGGTCTGGCTCATAACTTGAATAATAATCTACTCCTTTTTTATCTCTATCAAAAGTTACATGTTTTTCTATATAGCTCACTCCATAAGGTAAGGTTAAGATAGGCAAGATGGTTGCGAAAGGATCATCACCACTAATATGATCTGAATATCCAATTTTTACTTCTAAACCAAATTGATCTTTTAAAATTCTCAATCTATTTAAATTAGAGTCTTGAGTAGATGTTGGGTAACTTTGAAAGCCATGTAATAGTGTAAGCTCTTTTTGTTTGTTAGTTTTATTTAATAATTGTAAAGCATTGTATATTTCTAAAATTGTACTTCCTCCAGTAGCTAAAAAAATTTTCTTTTTTTCTCTGGAGAGTAATTCCAACAAATGAGTATTACTCAAATCTGAAGAATGAATTTTATATCCATCTACTTGATATTTTTTTGCAATTTTATATGCTTGTACTCCAAAAATATCTGCATAAATTTCAACACCTAAATTTTTAGTTTTGCTAATTAGCGATCCCCATTGCGCTTTAGAAAAAGCTTGTTTTTTAAAATGTTTATATCGTTTGTGATTTTTTGTTAAAAGCTCATCCGCTGAATATATCTGAAACTTAATTGCATCCGCGCCTGCTTTAGCAAAAGAGTTAGCTAGTTTTAAAGCATTCAAGCTACTACCTTGGTGTGCGTTAGCAATTTCTGCTATAATTTTAACTTTGTTTTTCAATAAATATCACCTCCTAAAAACTAGTCTTACTTAATAAAAAAATAACACCAATAAAATCTTAGCTCATTTTTTTTTAAAATATGATAAAAAATTTTTGGCTGAATTTTTTATCAGCACAGAGTCCATGGCACATGCAATAAACTGATATCCTTGCCTAGTTATATTTTTTACTTTTAATTTTGATGGCTCAACAATATGTATACCAGATGAAACCTTATATTTTTTACTTAAGTTTAAGATTTTCTGAGTTATTTTTTTGAATCTTATGTCGGAAAATTTACCAATAATTCCCATTGAGGCTGATAAATCGTAAGGACCAATTAAAATAGCATCTAGTCCTTTAACAGATAAAATTGATTCAAGATTTTCTACAGCTGTTAGATCCTCAATCATAGC
>ERZ807291.6266-NODE-6266-length-14434-cov-107.087002_pt1 | contig 14434 bp, 17 predicted proteins | sample MGYA00521257_ERZ807291 | MGnify/ENA primary metagenome ERZ807291 (study PRJEB31413, sample SAMN03169783) | marine metagenome | biome: Marine; feature: Water; material: Subsurface seawater | place: North Sea | collected 2011-04-28 | depth 1 m m ...
ACCAAAAGCCTGAAGTACTTCCATACTAGGGAACAACATAATTGCATGAAGTTGAATTGGTGGTTAAAAAAGAAGGTAGGCTCATAGCGCAGTAGTTATCATACTTGTCATATCTATCATATTTTGTGCCTTAATATGACACATATGATAGTTATGATAAGGGTTGGGCATAAAACTTATTTAAAGATACGCACTGGACAAGTGACTTGAAATTTCGTTCGAATATTGCTAAAATTTAAACGTTAGAGAATGGAATCGGAAACACCAATGGCAAGACGAAAAAATGAGCTTCTAACTGAGGTAGAGCTCGAGTTTATGAAGGTCTTATGGAGTGGAAGAGTTGGCACTATCAGACAAATTTATGCTGAATTGGCAAAAGAAACCGCTCGTGCATACACTTCAGTTGCGACCACTTTGAAGGTATTGGAAGGCAAGGGCTATGTATCGTCTGTAAAAGATGATCGAACACTGAGCTATAAACCTACCCTTTCAAAAAATAGTTATGAACAAAAATCAATTCGAGAGATGTCCAAATCATTATTTGATGGAACCCCTTCAGCACTAGTTGCAAGACTGGTGGAAGACGAAGAACTCTCAGACGATATGATTGCGGAAATTCAAAACATTATTGACCAAAGGTTGGGCCGTGATGATTCTTGAAACGTTTTTAGATTTACTCGTTAATCTTAACTTGATCGTGTTTGCTTCAGCGGTTGCGTTTTTAATTGTTGAAGCATGTCTCACAATTTTGGGCTTCAGAAAGTCTTTTTCGACGAGGTTGTGGCTTCTTAAAACCTCACTTGGGTTTGCTGCTTTGCTATCTCTGTTATCCTATTTTGGATCCATGACACAGTTTCGAGCATCTCCACATATTTCTGACATCCTAATCTCACAGTATTTGAAGGGTAATATTTCAATATCCGCGGTTAATTTTGACAATCTGCTCTCTGCCCGCACTTTTGTCTTGCAAGCCGTTCATTCGGGCACGAATTATTGGGCAAATGCCGCAATATTTTTGATTATGGCAAGTATCTTAGGCCGTTGTACTTATATTTTTATTAATGTAATTCGCATTAACAAGATACTTCGCAATGGGCACTGCATAAGAAGATCCAAATTGGTGGATATCGTTATCTCTTCAGAGACAAATGTTCCTTTTACAACAAGAGGAGTACGTAAGTTTTATGCTGTTATTCCAGAAACGCTTATCGACGACTATAGAACTCTTTCGATCGCGCTTGGTCATGAATTCCAACACATTCGCCAAAAAGATGTGACAATAGAATTTTTGATTGCACTTTGTTCCCCTTTATTAATTCTTAACCCAGGCTTCTGGATAATCTCCCAGAAAATACGAAAGTTAAGAGAGCATATCTGCGACGTTGAGTATTTATCGCGTTCACGAGTGACTGCTCGTGAATATGCTAAGGCACTGCTTAGCGTTGCAAAACAAGCTTCATTGTTGCGTCGAATGAGTCATATAGGTTCACTTTCTGTCCCTTTCGTTGGTCGTGGAAAATTCATGTTAAGTTCAACAAAAAGCCAACTTGCCAGTCGCGTACTGGCTTTGGCTGAAAGTGATAATCGAAAGCCTCATAAATTTTTTGCTTGTTCCCTATTAGCATTCGCCTCAGCATTGACGCTTCTTTGTGCGTCTGCTTTTCTTCCAAACCAAGGTTGGAGTCATGACCGTATTATGATTAGTTCAGTAGCGAATTTAGAGCGTTTAAGCTTTCGTAATCAAACTCAAAAGACTACAATGGTTGCGCAGTAACTAGAGCGGCTCTTCAAACGTCTCTGTAAGCATATCTTGAACCCAAAAGTGCACTTGAGATTTTGATGTATGCGGAAATCTGTTCATAATTTTGAATGGAAGATAGCGATAATTACCAAAGTTTTTTATTAGCCTACGTTTCTATTTGCATCTCATACTTTGCAATCTATGTGTTGAGAACCTGCTAACGTTCTGCACCATTTTCTATATATTCACGTCCACCTTTTAGAAAAAGTGGTGTCAGGATATTTATCTGATTACGACAATATCAAATATAAACGCATACTTTTTTCAATTCTTCTTTCCACATAGCTACGGTTAATGCCCAGATTTCTGTTAGTTCATGTTCCTTCAAAGCAGTTTGAGAAAAATTTGCTTGAACTCTTTTTGGCCAATCGAGCAGGCCTGTCGTCGCAATCATTAATCATCGCACGACTAGAAGTAATACTCTGGTCAAATATAAAGATATATTTTTAGACACAGTGCAATTTTTAAACTTTCTTAAAGCAGAATATGCCCCAAGAAATGGCCAACCCCAGTGGAATCCAAAGAGGTTCACCTATCAAACCGAGCCAGATAAGAAAGATGTATGCGCTTCCAAGTAAACTCAAGAACAATCTATCACCACGAGTAGTTGTTAGGCCCAGAACACCATGACGTGCACTCGTTCCTGGTTTGCGGATTTCAATGATTGTAATGATACCCATTGCAACAAACAGCCCAATAAAGAACAGTGCAGTAGGCCAAGTCCATGCCATCCAAGTTAACATTATACTCTCCCCATTGCGAAACCTTTCGCGATATAGTTTCGGACGAAGTAAATAACGATAGCGCCAGGAATGATTGTTAATGTTCCTGCGGCTGCCAGTAAGCCGAGTTCGTAACCTGCGCTAGATGCTGTCTTCGTCATTGTTGCTGCAATAGGTTTTGCTGCGACTGCAGTTAGCGTCTTAGCAAGCAATAGTTCCACCCACGAAAACATAAAACAGAAAAATGCAGCAACCCCTACACCAGCCTTAATTGTCGGTATGAATATAGTGAAAAAGAACTTAGGGAATGAATATCCATCTGCATAAGCAGTCTCATCTAATTCTTTTGGTACCCCACTCATAAACCCTTCGAGAATCCATACCGCCAACGGGATGTTAAACAGACAGTGTGCTAAAGCAACCGCAAGATGGGTATCGAAAATACCGACTGCTGAGTAAAGCTGGAAGAATGGCAATGCAAACACAGCAGCTGGTGCCATTCGGTTGGTTAGGAGCCAAAAGAAGAGTGTCTTATCTCCTAAGAAACGGTAACGTGAAAAAGCATAGGCCGCTGGAAGTGCAACCGCGATCGAAATAACCATGTTAAGAGATACATAAATAATCGAATTTATGTATCCCCAGTACCACGTCGGATCTGTAAAGATCGTCTTGTAGGCATCAAGAGTAAATGTTTGGGGGAACAAAGAGAACCCAGATAAAATTTCATTCGTTGTCTTGAAACTCATTGCTACTAACCAATAGATTGGAAGCAATAAGAACAAAATATATAGAATTGGAACGATTGAACGTTTTTGCATAATGTTTCCCCTTAATTTAAATCGTCTTTGGTCATCAGCGTATAAAACAGCCAACTAACCAAAAGCGTGATTGCGAAATAGATGAGTGACATAGCGGCGGCTGGTCCAAGGTCGAATTGACCAAGAGCAATCTTCACCAGATCAATAGATAGAAGCGTCGTAGAGTTACCCGGGCCACCTCCTGTAAGAACGAAAGGCTCTGTATAGATGTTAAAGCTATCCATAAACCGCAATAGAATTGCGATTGTCAAAACGTTCTTCATTTTTGGGATTTGAATAAACCGGAACACAGACCAATTGGATGCACCATCAATTTTAGCCGCTTGATAGTAAGCGTCAGGAATAGACACCAAGCCAGCATAAGATAAAAGCACTACCAATGACGTCCAGTGCCAGACATCCATCGTGATGATCGTTACCCATGCAGCGAATGGATCTTGCGTCATATCATAGTTGATACCCAAGACATGGTTCACGAAATAACCAAGCAAACCAATGTCAGGCAAAGTAAAGATATTCCACATCGCGCCGACAACATTCCAAGGAATAAGCATCGGAAGCGCCATCAATATTAAACAAACAGGAACCCAGAATCCTTTGCGTGGCATCGACAAAGCAATTGCAATACCAAGCGGGATTTCAATAATCAAGATAAGGCCTGTGAACAGAAACTGGCGCCCAAGAGCTGCATGGAAACGTTCAGATCTTAAGATTTTCTCAAACCAACCAAGCCCTTCCCAGAAAAACAAATTATTCCCAAATGTTTCCTGCATCGAATAATTAACCACAGTCATGATTGGTAACAATGCGTTGAATGCCACAAGGAGCAGTACTGGAAGCACAAAGAACCAGGCTTTTTGGTTTTCGGTTTTCATAGTTTGATCTCCCTAGCCGCTGTCGCAAGCCAACCATCGATATACAGGCGAGTTTGGTCCTGCTTAAAGTTAAGATGAACTACATCGTCTATTGAAGGAGTTTCACCTTCAACAACAGCAGCGACCTTCAACTCTCCTACTGATGTCTCGACAACACTATGGCGTCCAATATCAGAAACTTTTTTTACAGTAGCTTCAATTCCAGTTTTGCCCAAAGTGACAAATTCAGGTCGAATACCTATTTCGAATTTCGTACCACTTTCTTTTGTTATCGGTCCCTCAAGATCAATTTTTTCTTGCCCAAGAAACGCAACACCCTCAGAAACCGTACAATTTAAAATATTCATACCCGGCGATCCAATAAAGTGCCCAACAAACGTGTGTTTTGGGCGTTCAAAAAGTTCGACTGGCGTACCAATTTGAACCACTTGACCAAGCTCCATCACCACAACTTGATCAGCGAAGGTCAACGCTTCTGTTTGATCATGAGTAACGTAAATCATAGTGGCTTTGACACGTTGATGCAGTTCTTTCAACTTGCTGCGAAGTTTCCACTTCAAATGTGGGTCAATAACGGTGAGTGGTTCATCAAACATAACTACGTTAACATCGTCCCTAACGAGCCCGCGGCCCATTGAGATTTTTTGCTTATTGTCTGGGCTTAGACCAGCCGCACGAATATTCAGAAGATCTGTTACCTCAAGCATCTCAGCAATTTCGCGAACACGTTCGTCAATCTTCGCTTCGTCAACACCGCGATTTCGAAGCGGAAAGGCCAAATTGTTGTAAACAGTCATCGTGTCATATATCACTGGAAATTGAAAAACCTGTGCAATATTGCGTTGATTTGGCGTCAAGCTAGTAACTTCCTTGCCGTCAAACAGAATCTTACCTTCAGTTGGAACCAAGAGACCTGAAATGATATTCAACAAAGTTGACTTACCACATCCAGAAGGGCCTAGTAGCGCATATGCGCCACCATCTTCCCAATCAAGATCAATTTCTTGCAAAGCATAATCATCTGCAAGTTTCGGATTCGGATAATAGCTGTGCCGCAGCTTCGAGAGTGTAATTTTTGCCATAATAAGCCCCTAAGCCACCAATCTACCATCAGGTGCAAAATAGAAGCACATCGACGGTCTCATATAGAATTTGTGGTTTTCACCGATTGTATACTGGTGAACTCCATGTGCCAAAGATACCCATCCCAATCCATTAAATGCGAAGTGAGCACTGCTTTCAGAACCGCTGAGCTCCGTCACGCCAACTCGACCGACAAGTGAAACGCGGGCTTCATCCGTTGAATATGGAAGAATATTATTAGGCCGAATAGCGACGGTGTAGTTGCCATCTTTTAAGGCGGCAGCAGCGTCGGTGACCTCCCAGCTCACGTCGCCCATAGTCATCATATTTCCAGACTTTACAACTGGGGACTGATTGATCGGCGGGTCCGAAAAAACTTCCGCAGCGGCCAAACTTGCTGGGTTTCTATAGATATCCGCGGTTGTCCCAAATTGCGTTACGACTCCATCTTGCATCAAAGCAGTTTCACCGCCCAAGAGAAGCGCCTCCTCTGGTTCTGAAGTAGCGTACACGACAACAGCACCACGGCCAGCGAATAGCTCAGGGAGCTGCTCGCGAAGTTCTTCGCGAAGTTTGTAATCAAGGTTTGCCAGAGGTTCATCAAGGAATACAGCTTTGCTTTCCTTTGCAATCGCTCTTGCCAATGCCGTTCGTTGCTGTTGACCGCCCGAGAGTTCATGTGGATGCCGATTAAGCATTGGGCGTAACTGTAAAATATCTGCAGCCTCTTCAACGCGACCTTGAATTTCCGACTTTGCCATCCCTGCCACACGAAGCGGCGAAGCGATGTTCTCAAATACAGTCATATGTGGATAGTTCACAAAAAATTGGTGAACTAGGCTGATTTGCCGTTTCTGGGTCGAGTACTTTGTAACATCGTATCCGTCCATCAAAAGTTGTCCTGATGCAATTGGATCTAGTCCAGCCATCATCTTGATCAGCGAAGTTTTACCAGAACCTGTTTCACCAAGCAAAACGTTGAAATGACCAGTCTCAAGGATCAGTGAGGTTGGCTTGATGTGGATTTGTCCACCTACAAGTTTAGTAATTTTTTTTAATTCGAGTGCCATAGCACGCGTCCCCCCGGGATGTAGTATATTAAGAGTAGGTTATAACTCAGAAGGATGCTAGGGCCACGGGGGCCCCAGCTATAGCCAGAACAGGAAGAGGTTGTTCTAACAGGGAGTTATCTTAGTTTTTACTCCAACGCTCTACAAGTTTGTCGTAGTTAACGGTCACACCTTGAGGTTTCTCGTTATCAAGTGGTGGCTTAGCACCGCCATTTTCATACCAATATTCAGCAGAACGCTCTTCGTTCAGACGTGGACCACAGCCACCGTATACGCCAGCAGCTTCATCAACAGCTTGCATACGCGCCATTGTGATGTCCATTTCCTCAGCAAGGCGATCCATGGCTTCTTGAGGTGTGAATGAACCAGAGTTCACGTCACCAATTTGCTGCCACCAGATTTGAGCCAACTTCGGATAGTCTGGAACGTTAACACCAGTCGGAGACCAAGCCACACGATCAGGTGAGCGGTAGAATTCTACGAGGCCACCAAGGTTTGGTGCACGCTCAGAGAATGATTCATGCTCAACTGTAGAGTTACGAATGAAGGTCAGACCTACGTGGCTTTTCTTAACATCAACAGTTTTAGATGTGACGAACTGAGCATAAAGCCAAGCAGCTTGCGCACGATCTTCAGGTGTAGACTTCAGGAATGTCCAAGATCCAACATCTTGGTAGCCAACTTTTTGTCCTTCTTGCCAATATGGACCATGTGGAGATGGAGCCATACGCCATAGTGGCTTACCTTCTTCATCAACAGTATTATTTCCTTCAGACTGTGGCTTAACCATATCTGCAGTAAACGCTGTATACCAGAAGATTTGCTGAGCTACATTACCTTGGCTAAGCGCAGGCAATGACTGATAGAAGTCATACGATGCCGCACCTGGAGGCGCATATGCACGCAACCATTCATCCCACTTGCGGATTGCATAAACAGCAGCTGGACCGTTTGCTGCACCACCACGTGATACTGACGAGCCAACTGGATTACAGGTGCCAGCTTCCATTCGGATTCCCCACTCATCAATTGGGATACCATTTGGCTCGCCAACTGAACCAGCGCCAGCCATTGAAAGCCATGCGTCAGTCATGCGCCAACCAAGGTCAGGCGCTCGCTTACCATAGTCCATGTGACCAAAAATTGCTGTTCCGTCGATTTCCTTGACGTCCTTGCTGAAGAATTCAGCGATGTCTTCGTAAGCAGACCAGTTCACTGGTACACCTAGATCATAGCCATACTTCGCTTTGAACTGAGCTTGAAGGTCTGCATCGTCGAACCAGTCCTTGCGGAACCAGTAAAGGTTCGCAAACTGCTGGTCAGGCAGCTGATAGAGATCGCCATCAGGACCAGTAGTGAACTGGCTACCCATGAAATCAGCAAGATCAAGCGACGGAGATGTTGTTGCAGACCAGCTACCGGCCATTTGGTCGGTCAGGTTATAAGCCAACTGCAGGCGAGAGTGAGTTCCTATCAAATCAGAGTCATTCACATAGCCATCATAAAGGTTACGTTGTGTTTGCATCTGCGTTTGAACAGCCTGCACAACCTCGCCTTCACCAAGGATCTGGTGGTTAACCTTGATGCCTGTAATTTCTTCAAATGCACGCGTTAGAACTTCCGATTCATATGAATGCGTAGGAATGCCTTCCGAAAGAACATTGATCTCCATGCCAGCAAACGGAGCTGCTGCATCGATAAACCACTGCATTTCACTTGATTGCTCAGCACGGCTAATTGCCGATGGTTGAAATTCGCTGTCAATCCAGCGATCGGCCGCAGCTGTGTCTGCATGTGCCGTTGTTGAAACCGCCATCACAGCAGATGCTGCAACTGCGGATATTAGATATTTACGCATTTTGTTTCCTCCCAATGATACGTCTTGTCCCGATTCGAGACCGGTACACTTGATGTTCTTATGAACATGAAGTTTTGTCAACTATTTAAATAGTAGATGAAAATCTGCGAAAAAAGTACCTCTTTAAGCAACTTTTTTATTGATAAATCATTAATCAATAGTAATATTATGTTCATTAGAACAGTATTTATGTTCATATGATAAGGTGATCTACCGCATGGCATTCAATGATCGGCAGGAGTTTATTTTAAAGAAATTAAGGGTGTCCGGTGAGATTGAAGTCGACACTTTAGCTCGTGAATGGAATGTAACGACACAAACAGTCCGACGCGATTTAAGTGAGCTTTGTGACGCGGGGTTGGCGATTAGAACACATGGTGGCGCTCGGCGAATGATAGCAAGTTCAGCCATCGCGTATGAAGATCGTCGGCTCGTAAAAACACAAGCCAAGAGTAAAGTGGCTGATGCAGCCGCAGCTCTTATTCCCAATAGCGCATCTATTTCGCTCAACATCGGCACGACCACTGAAATGGTAGCTGAAGCCCTTAGGCTTCATGAAGACCTGACAGTGGTATCAAACAACATTAATATTGTGCCGATCCTAAGAGCATCTAGATTGAAGTCACTTAGTCTAATTGGTGGTGATGTACGATTATCTGATGGAGCAATTGTCGGCAGCGATGCCGTCGCAACAATTTCAAGCTACAAAGTCGATTTTGCTATTGTTGGCGCGTCATCTCTAGATTTAGATGGTTCGATACTAGACTATGATCAACGCGAAGTATCAGTTGCCCGCGCAATCCTTCAAAATGCGCGGAAAACTATTCTTGTTGCCGATGTTTCAAAATTTGCGGTGTCTGCGCCTTTCAAGATAAGTGACGCTAAACATCTCGACTATATCATACTTGATGCCCCACCTCCCTTAAGCTTTCAAAAATCCATTTTAGGCCACAACACCACCCTTATTGTAGCAAGAGAAGAAAATGTAAAAAACTAAACAATAAAAAATTATGGAGATAGACCAAGCATGAATTCAGATATTCTTAGACAAAAATGATAAATCGAGCTTGGATATTTTTGACACCAGCGATCATTGTCATGTCATTGTGCGCTCTGCTGCCACTTATCATAATTATCAATTATTCAGTCCAGGACAGTTTTGCAGGTGACCATTTTTATTGGGTGGGACTGCGTTGGTTTGAAGAGATCAGCCGCTCCCCAGAATTTTGGGAGGCAGTCTTGCGGACTTTGATTTTCTCCGTAATAGTGATCCCACTTCAGTTTATAATTGGGATTTTCGTAGCTCGAAAACTTTTTATGAAACACCAGAACCCAAGCTTCTTTATTGTTTTGTTTAGTGTTCCTATGCTTACACCTTGGCTTGTCGTTGGTTTTGTATGGAGATTAATGATGGATCCAATTTATGGCCCCCTTTCTAATGCTATTCAACAAGCTGGAATTACTCCAGATCTCAACGAAGTTGGATGGGCATGGCTTACCATCATCATAATGGATATATGGCACTGGACAGGCCTCATTATCGTACTTACTTTTGCCGGTTATCTCTCAATTTCAAAAAGTCATTTTCAAGCAGCAAGAATTGATGGTGCTTCGCCTTGGAGTACCTTTCGATACGTTGAGATACCTAAATTGCGAAAAGTATTGATAATCGCTTTATTACTACGTTTCATGGATTGTTTTATGATTTACATTGAACCATTCATGATTACCAGGGGAGGGCCTAATGTAGCTACATCATTCCTATCTCTTGAATTGATCCAAACAGCTTCCATCCAATTCGATCTTGGGAAAGCTGGAGCCATCAGCGTATTTTATCTGCTTGTTATGATCACAATATGTTGGTTTCTCTTCCGCGCAATGGACCTAAATTCCCAACCCGCTAGGAGCAAAACATGAAGTATTGGGCAACAAAAAAATGGTCGTTGACAGTAATCATCTATTCATTTTTTACAATTTTTCCAATCTATTGGTTGTTTGTCTTAGGCCTACAACCCAACTTCTTAAATTCAACAGGACTAAGCCTTTGGCCTTCAACAGTTAGTTTTCAAAATTTTTCAGTGAGTTTTCTCAATGACGAATGGATACAAGGATATCTAAACGCAACAGCTTATGTTTTTTTGAATGTCATTTTGACATTGGTAGTGGCGGTTCCAGCCGCATTTGCATTTTCAAGATATAAATTTCTCGGTAACAGAAATTTATTTTTCTGGCTCTTGGTTTGTCGAATGATACCACCTGCAGTTGTTATGGTGCCCATGGTTCAGATCGCGGCTATCTTCAATTTGGTCGACACCTATCTTGCCGTGGCCATTGCACACTGTTTATTCAACGTTCCAATTGCCATTTGGATCTTAGAGGGATTTATCTCTTCAATCCCCAAAGAAACAGACGAAATGGCTCGCGTTGATGGATACTCGACTTTTGGGTTCTGGCGGACAATTCTGGTTCCTCAGATTCTTCCAGGATTAGGCGTAACTGCGTTCTTTTGTTTTATGTTTTCATGGGTCGAGCTGACACTTGCCAATGCTCTTACAACAGTCGATGCTAAACCGATTGGAGTGATACTTAAGATGGTCGCATCTCCACTTGGAGGCGTTCATATTGGTATCGCCGCAGCCACAAGTATTTTGACACTAATCCCTGGGATTGTTGTGGCTTGGCTAGCTCGGAACCACATTGCAAGGGGATTTTCTATGGGTCAAGTCAAGTGACCATCTGAGAGAAATGATTGGATGCTAGGCCTGCAAGGACACTATTTAACAATATCAAGTTCGATGTGATAAAAATTATTTCAAAAACTGAAATGAAAATAACCTTGAAGAGCATATGCAGCCACTTTTGCACATTGCATGGCTTCTCAATCGTCGTCTCATCTCCTGCAACTCAGTTTGGATTCACACCTAGATTTCAAAATTATTTAATTTTTTTTGATGCATTAACCATTTGCAAGTTTAAAAACAAACATCACAGCACTTAATAACGATTGCGGCACTTCAAAAATCTATTAGTTATAACAGCCAAATCCATAACTACTTCAACCACTAAAGATACCTAGAAGAAAGGCAAACATACAAACAAAAACGTAAAACTAGTCTCTCGAAGTGGTTCAATTTATATACTGTATGATGATTAGCTTGATCTGCATTTTACGTCATATTAAAATTTGTTTGAAACGCCGTGTCAGCGGTCTGATGCTTGTTTTCATTAGTTTGACAGAACCTACCCAGCAGCATTGAGCATCTGTAAGCGGTCAGCCTGTGTCAATGGGAAAGGGGTGGCGCGCATTGAAGAGGCTTGAGCGGCGGCGGTGGCTATGTTGGCGTAATCTTGTGGTTGAAGGCCCATTGCGTTTAATCCGCGAAGACCCTGCGCCCGCGACCAGTTGCGCAATTCATCAAGTCCCAAATATGGTGATTGTGCCGCAAAATTCTGATCGATCTGGCTAAAAACCCAATCTAAACGACGTGAGATTTCTGTGTTCTGTTCCGCTTTTTGCGCATGACACGCGAGCACAGCGGGCAAGAGCGCCCCACAAATCTCCCCATGTGGTGCACTAGTTTTTCCACCAATAACACTTGCAAAGCCATGAACCGCACCCAACCCTGCGTTAGCTAAGGCCAATCCTCCACATGTGCTGACCCATGCCATAGTGTCCCAAGCTTCGGTCGCATCATCCTCGACGAGACTGCGTAACACGCTGAAACCCGCTCTGATTGCCGCGGTACACAGGGCGTCTGTCATTGGATTGGCTGTGCTGCATAAATAAGGCTCTATCACTTGCGTGATGGCATCGAGTCCAGCCGAAAGTGCAATGCGTTTCGGTGCACCTTGCATTAGGCCTGGGTCCACAATAGCTATTTTAGGAATCATGCGCGGGTCCCTGAGGCTGACCTTCAATCCATGCGATGGTACAGATATCACTGCATTCTTTGTGACCTCAGCACCCGTACCTGCAGTTGTGGGCAGTGCGATCATTGGGATGGGATCTGCATCAAGGACACGCCCATCGCCTACGATTTCAAGAAAGGACAATGCAGGGCCTGTGCTTGGGAGCAAGGCGGCCAAAGCCTTGGCAAAATCCAGCGCTGAGCCGCCACCAAGGCCAATCACCACGTCAGGCGAAAATCCTTGAAGCTGCACAAGTGTTGCCTCAATTTCTGGCAGGGATGGCTCAGAATAGCAGGACAATGCAATGGTCCTCAGCCCCAAAGCCTGGTTAGCAGCAAGTAGCCAATCTGCTCTGCCCGCGTTTGCACCATGTATTAAAAGAACGTTTTGGCCAAAACTGGCGGCAAACTGTGATGTTTTTTCGCTTTGTCCGCGTCCGTAGTGAATAATCTGAGGGCTGGAAAATGAAAACATTGTTAAGACCTTAGGATACACATGCCAAATGAGATGACACTAAAATTGTCGAATTTTATTTATTTATTATTACAAAGCAAATAGAAACTAATTTTTGATTTATCAAGTAATGTAAAAAGCTGCATAGACAAATTTTCTATCCAATTGAAGTTTCTGTCAATGGGATTAGCTATCATACTTGTCATATCTATCATATTTTGTGTCTTAATATGACACATATGATAAGTATGATAAGGGTTGAGCATAAAACATGGCGCCGAGGCGCAGGCGCGCGTAACAAATTTATTATACTATTAAAACAAGAGGTGGATAAAAAGGTGGATACAAATACACCACAATAATGCAACTCATTGATATATAATATCTATTTCTTGGAAAGTGGTGCCCCCACACGGACTTGAGGTCAAGCCCTTTTTAAGGGTTCGCTTTGCTCAACCTCTTTCCGTGTTACACACGTCACGAACCGCGGTTAGTACTAATTAGCAGTTTAATGTTTAATAAAAGCATCTGGATAATTGGTAAAATAATCCTCTGATATTGGAGTCATCACACCACTTTCAATAACTGCACCTGCTTCTCTTCTTATTTCCGTCAGTTCTTCATTTGCACCAAAAGCCTGAAGTACTTCCATACTAGGGAACAACATAATTGCATGAAGTTGAGTGGGATCATCTTTTTCAGTGCCAGCAAATAGAAACTTAATTCCCATTTCATTAATTCTATCTTCTTGTGCTTTTACCATTGCCTGCCAAGTATCAAAACCTTTAGTAATTTTAATTGAACTTTTCATTATTATTGCCATGTCTTCCTCCTTAAATTTTATTGTCTCAATATGACTTTATTTATTTTTCCAAACAGGATGATTTAAAGCGAATGCTTAAGATATTTGAATGGATTTTTTGTTGTCATTCAGAAAGATTAAGTGCGAACTAAAATACCGTCAAGTTTATCCAAGAATATCGTAGCGTGGGTCAAATTTTATCACTTCACAGTTATTAGGTTTGATTCCAGTCATCGCACGAATGAAGTGGCCATGAGAGACAATTGCTGTGGAATGGATGGCTTCACGCTTGAGAAAGTCAGCGAACTTGTTCGCCCTTTCCAGCAAAATCTCTTCAGGTTCAACTGAAATCCCTCTGTGGTCCTTTTCTCCTTCATGCCACCAGCAATCATCTAGATGATCAAAATCAAGATGAGGGTAATTTCTAGCAAGTGCTTCCGGTGGACTTCCTACAGATTGGCTATTGCAAAGTTGCTCTCGCACTTCAGAATTAATCTGAAACGGCAACCTATTTCCAAAAATGATTTGAGCCGTTTGTAATGTCCTAGTGAAGGGCGAAACAATGACGTTTATAAGATCAAGTTGTTTGACTTCATCACGAGCTTGCTGAGCCTGAGTTTCTCCAAGAGCAGTGATAGGTGCATCAAATATCATGGGATCTGGCTTGTATACTACAAATGGCAAATGGGATTTAGCGGCTGAAATTACATCTACTAGTTTGGAAGGCTTTGATAGAGCGATTTCTGCATTAAGATCTATTAATGGTGTTTTGGAAACAGAAACGAGTTTACTTTTAAGTTCGAGGATTGGTGAATAAAAGTTTACTTAGGCGTGAAATTATATTTGAATCTTCATCATCACCTTTCTTATTGCATTCATACCATAACCCTTTCCGTACCCTACCCCTATGGTTGCCACTGATCTCCACCCACCTATCTGATCAATCATATCCATGGGACACTCCACTGCCCTAAGACGATCTCTCATTGTATGCCTCAAGCAGTGTGCAGTAAGGTCATCAAAGTCCCTCTTGAGCCACTTAT
>ERZ807291.6267-NODE-6267-length-14434-cov-6.269282_pt1 | contig 14434 bp, 13 predicted proteins | sample MGYA00521257_ERZ807291 | MGnify/ENA primary metagenome ERZ807291 (study PRJEB31413, sample SAMN03169783) | marine metagenome | biome: Marine; feature: Water; material: Subsurface seawater | place: North Sea | collected 2011-04-28 | depth 1 m m ...
GCTGACAATGCGCTGCGCGGGCTTCTCGAGCACCAATGTCTCGCCAAAATCGTCTTGAATGGTAATCTCGGCCGCAGATGCCAGTGCAAAAAATAGCCCGGCAACGAATCCAGTCACTAGCCCAGCAATGGTAAGAATATTATTTTTCACTAGGTAATCACCAATGGTTTATTGGTTAACGGATGGCGCGCAATCATCGCTTTGACGCCAAACACCTGATCGATCAACTGCTCCGTCAGCACCTGCTCTGGCGCGCCCTGCGCAGCGACCAAGCCACCATCAAAGACCACCAGATTATCGGCACAACGCGCCGCCAAATTAAGATCATGCAAGACCATCACCACACCGACACCTCTGGCTGCCAGCTGACGTACTATGTCCAGAGTCAGTTGCTGGTGGGCGAGATCAAAGGCCGCTGTTGGCTCATCCAGCACCAAGAACTGATCGCCAGTTTCACAGGGCAACCAAATTTGTGCCAATACCCTGGCTAGCTGCACGCGCTGCTTTTCACCCCCGGACATCTGAGTGTAATAGCGTTTTTGTAAGTACTCGGCATCTACTAACGTCAATGCCTGAGCAACAATCTCAGCATCTTTGAGCGTGCCGGTCTGATGAGGGATGCGACCGAGGCCAACCACTTCATTGGCGGTAAAGGGAAAATTTAACAGCGAATGCTGCGGCAGTACCGCCAGCATTTGCGCCTTTTGCTCAACCGGCCAGTGATTGAGATCGTGCCGATTAAGCGTTACATCCCCTTTTGTCGCTGCTAGCTCGCCAGTGAGCACTCGCAACAGGCTGGATTTTCCTGCGCCATTGGGTCCGACGATTGCTGTCACCATGCCCGGTTCAACCTGCATGGAGACGTTGCGCAGCAAGTCGAAGCCGGAGAGATGCAGGGAAATATTCTCAGCGCGCAAGGTCATCGCTCAAACCTCCCGACGCTGTTGTAACAACAGCGCAATAAAGAATGGCGCGCCCAACAGCGCCGTTAAAATGCCGGTTGGCAGTTCAGCGGGCAACACCACAACCCGAGCCAAACTGTCGGCGACCACCAATAAAATAGCGCCGGCCAATGCCGAACAGGGCACCAGCCAGCGATGGTCAGGACCGATCAGCAGGCGCACAACATGAGGAATCACCAAGCCAACAAAGCCAACCATCCCCGCCAGCGCCACAGACACTCCAACCCCCAGTGCCGTCAGCACAATCAGACGACGCTTGACCCGCTGCACATCGATGCCGAGATGACGCGCCTCCGACTCACCCAGCAGCAGCGCATTAAGGGCACGACTGTCGCGGGGAAATCTAACCAAAAGTACCAGGGCTACCAATCCCATAATCGAGACCTTTGCCCAGCTGGCGGCACTCAGGTTGCCCATCTGCCAAAGACTAATCTGGCGTAACATATCATTGTCGGCAAAGTAACTTAACAGGCTGTTCAGCGCACCGGCTAACGCACCGATAGCAATACCCGCTAACAACATGGTGGTGACGGATGTGCCAATACCGGATGTCGCCAATCGGTAAACCAAAAGCGTCGCGGCAAAGCCGCCAACAAATGCTCCCGCGGCCACCAGTGACAGACCCATCAACATGCCGCTCTCCACCGCTCCGCCGGCGAGCACTATCATCAAACTAGCACCCACAGAGGCTCCACCAGAAACACCGATCAGCGACGGATCAGCCAGCGGGTTGCGAAACAGCCCCTGCATCACGGCACCAGTACTAGCCAGCACCGCACCGACCAACACCGCGAGCAAAATCCGCGGCAGCCGAATATCAAACAGAATAACCTGAGTTTGTCCGGCAATTTCTGAGCCGGACAACACAGCAGCAACCGCCGCGCCGAAGGCCTCGGCAATTGAAATAGACACCGTGCCGACAGTCATAGAAAACAGAGCGATCACCGGCAACAATATTGCCAGTGCCGCAAATAACCATAGCGAGGAGACCCGTCGCAATTAGAAGTCCACCCCTTTGCGCGCCATAATACCGGCGTTGTAGGCGTGCTTGATGTCCTTGATCTCGGAGACCGTGTCCGCCCAGTCTGCCAGCGCCGAGCCGCCGCCGCGTCCAGTGACGACCACCGACTGATTTTCAGGGCGATTTTGCAGTGCACTCATCACCTGCTCTTCGTCGAGATATTTAAAGCTCAGCATGTAGGTCAGCTCATCGAGCACCACCAAATGGTAGCTATCGTCTGCCAGCATTTTTTCCGCTACCTCCCAGCTGGTTTTGGCCGCGGCAATATCACCAGAACGATCCTGAGTATCCCAGGTAAAGCCTGTGCCCATCTGATGAAAGGACACCTGTGGGCACTGGTCGCGCACATAGAGCTCTTCGCCTGACAGCTGTTCGCCCTTAATAAACTGCACCACTCCGACCTTGTAGCCATAACCCAGTGCGCGCATCACCATACCGAAGGCTGAGCTGGATTTGCCCTTACCGTTGCCAGTCAGTAGGATCGAGACACCGCGCTCGGTACTCGCGGCGGCAATCGTCGCATCGACATTTTCTTTGAGTTTTTCCATCTTTTTCTGATGGGACTGCTGCTTTTTATCCTGATCATCGCTCATAGTATTTTTAACTCTCTAACTAGACTTGCTTTAGGGCCGCTGGCATAGCGTCTGGCAGCGGGTGAATTGTCGGGTGCAGTGCATGGGCCATAATTTCCAGAGCATCTACCAAGCGGGGACCGGGGCGACTAAAGTAGGCATTGCCATCAACCAGATAGACGCGGGTGCCGCTACGTTTTTGTAACTCGGCAAAGCCCTGCGTCTTTAGGAACGCCTCTACGTCCTGCATCGAGCGCTGGATATTAAATCCGCACAGAGCAATAAAAATAATATCCGGGGCAGCATCGATTAATGCCTGCCACTCGCGGCGCTGGGATGGCTGACGCTTATCACCAAACACCGGAATGCCACCCGCCAGATCAATAATTTCCGGACTCCAATGACCACCATCAAACAGTGGCTCGAGCCAGTCTAAAAGCGCCACTCGGGGCTTTTCAGTTAAAGGGATCGCTTGCGAACGATCTGCCACCTGATCGATGCGGCCACGCAACTCCGCAACATAGGTCTCACCCTGCTCTACTACGTTCGCCGCGGCTGCCAGCAATGTCACCGTGTCGAGCACATCATCAAGACAGATCGGCTCAAGATTGATCACCTTTGGATTGCCCGGCAGGCTGCCGATGGCTCTGGCGACATCATTGCCCGACACCGCGCAAACATCACACAGCGCCTGAGTCACAATAAGATCCGGCGCAACATCGACCAGTGTGTCCATAACCAGATCGTAAAGCGCCTCATCGTTCTTTAATTGATTACTAACCAGCTTGTCGATTTCATCACTGCTCAGTCCCGCGGGAATTCTTGAACTGGTCAGAATCGGCAGGCCCACCACTGAAGGCGGATAATCACATTCATGGGAGACGCCCACCAGCTGGTCGCGCAGCCCAAGACCGCAAACCAATTCAGTTGCACTGGGGAGTAACGAGACTATTTTCATGGTGTTTCCCCCAACAGCAAATCAGCATAGACAAATCCGTCTCGCACAACCACCTCACCTCCGACCACGGCAATCGGTTTGCTAAACATTGGGCCATCCCAGGCAAAGGTATGGAATTCACCGTTCTCACCACAGGGGTCAACCGACTCGGGCAGCTCTTCGAGTAATTTGGTGGAGAATTGACTCCCGGCAAAGCGCTCAGGCATCACCCGTGGATCAAGGCAGGTAATCGCCGCGTTAAGACCGCCGTCAATCATTTGCCAAGCGAGTTGATCGGTGGGGATCTGCCAAAGGGGAAACAGTAGTTCTAGGCCAGTGCCTTGCATCGTCGATTCGCGGTAGCGGCGAATATCTTCTAGGTAGAGATCACCAAAAGCCACAGCATCGATTCTCAATTGGGCTTGGGCATTATCGACTGCGCTTCCCATAATGGTTTCATACTGCTCATTTGAGCACGGCCATGGCAGTGGTATTTCAATGAGCGGCAAACAAGCGGCCTCGGCCTGTAAGCGCAGCAGCTGCTGGCGCACACCGTGTATGGCCGAGCGATTAAACGCCGAGTTAAAGGTGGTGAGCAAGCCCACCACCTCAACCGTTGGATCCTGCTGCAGTTGATAGAGTGTCCAAGCCGAGTCTTTACCGCTGCTCCATGACAGCAGAACTCGCTTGATCGCTTTAGACGCTGAGGCAGTCATCTATAAACTCAGGCGCAGCCCGAGACTGGCACCGAAGCCCAGGGTTTGATAGCCAAAGACTTCTTCATAGTCTTCGTCGAGCAGATTATCTAAGCGCAGATAGAGATCTAACTTTTCGCTGGCGCTGTAGTTAGCGTTAATATTGAGCAAGGTATAGTCAGCCAACGTCACGGTCTGCGAAGGTGTTGGCCAAGGCGGAAAAAAGACATCGGTTTGACTGCCGTTGTACTGCGCATTGGTATTAATTTGCAGATTATCCATTGCCTGCCAAGCCAAATTTAGGCTGCCAGTATGACGCGCGCGACGCACTTCATCGATATAACCACCGGCACCATCTGACTCCACTGAATCCGTATAAGTGTAGGCCGCACTGACTGACAGATTGTCACTCAGCCCACCCATTGCGGTTAACTCAACACCCTGACGCTGGCTTTGGCCCTCTTTGTTGTCAGATGTATACCCAAAGGTGGCGGGGTCGTAGACAAAACCATCAATCTCATTTTCCAGATCAGCATCAAATAATGTCGCGGATAAGGTGAGGTTACCCAGTTGCTGATCAATACCCAACTCCCAGCTTGTCGATTCTTCAGGCTCTAAATTGGGATTGCCAATAAAGTTGGTATAAAAACCAAAGCGTTCAGAAAAAGTCGGATTTTTAATCGCAGTACCGTAGGCACCGCGCAGTCGAGCGCTGTCGCTAAGCTGATAAACCGCTTCAAATTTAAAGGTATTGGCACTCTCAAACTCAGAATTATCATCGTAGCGGCCACTGGCCGCCAGTGTCAGACTATCTGAAACCTGTGTGCGATACTCAATTGCCAGGCTATCGGTATTACGCTGACGATCCTGATTGGGATCCAGCCCCCAGCTCAGGGGACCACGCTGCTGGAAATCTTCCTCCTCACGCTCGGCCAATACTGACAGACGCTGTGTCGATTCACCCCAAAATATCGAACCAATATACTGGTACTGATCTTTGCTAGAGGCCGTGGAATTGCCCAGCACATCGGTGTCAAACGCTTCGTTGTCATTACTTGATTGTGCGATCACTAGCTTGTGCTGAAAGCGACCATCGGCAGACATATAGTTGCCCTGCACACGCATGGTGGTATTGCGAAATTCGGAGACTTTATCCTGGTCTTCAACAAAACCATCAAAATCATTGTCTGCATCAAACTCGTTCATACCATCGGACTGACGTGCGGCAAATGACAGTTGCAGCTCATCGCTAACCGCCCAGCCAGCAGTGAGGTTGACACTGGTATTCTGATAACCATCTTTTTCACTGCCAGTGCGCGAGATATTAGCGCCATCGGTTTCCAAGTGGCTAAGACCAAGGCGTGCATCGAAGTCACCCTGCTTGCTGCCAATACTAAAACCACTTTTGTGAGTTGCAAAGCTGCCGGTCTCGGCAAATAGGCCAATACTTAAAGGCTGGTCGGCACGGCGGGTAATAATATTGACCACACCAGCCATGGCATCGCTGCCGCGCAGTGAACTCTGTGGTCCTCGAATGACTTCAATACGCTCAATATCAGCGGCGTTCAAAGTACCCCAATTGAGCTCATCACTCTGCGAAGGATCATTCGCTTCGACGCCATCGATTAGCACCAAAAGATGATTGGCTTCAGCGCCGCGAACACGAATTTGCGTCGCCGAGCCTTGGACACCGCTGCGGCTGACTGCAAGACCCGGCACATCGCGCAGTAGATCACTGACACTCAGCGCCGCGCGATTTTTCAGCTGTTCACTGTCGATAACCGTAACCGCATTGGCCACGCGTGAAGCAGCAATCGGTAGCAGAGACGCGCTGACCAGCACTTCTTCAATTTGTGATGGATCAGATTGCGCCTGAGCAGTAATCGGTAATACAGATAGTGATATTGAAAGCAGCGATGCAGCGGAAGCTGTCGCTATGGAATAGCTATTTTTCATTTTGGATCCTCTTACACCCACACCCGAGTGACTAAAAGTAAATTTACGGGGGCGTGCAAGAAAACTGACAGAGACTGTCAATCAGCACAAGACCGCACCCCGCGGTTTGTCTGCGTTGCGATAGGCCGGTCTCCGGACTCATAAGTGAACAGCTAAATGACTCAATAGCGCTGTTCTGATTAGTAACCTTCCCATGTTTAAAAAAACACAGTGGTATCACTACCAAACATTCTTATTTACCGTTGCGGGGGCAGTGTTGGGATAACTCCAGAGGCCGAACCTTGGCGGAGCGCACCAACTTCCCTTTTCACTCTTGTCTAGTCAATATCAGAGCTGACTAAAACTGAGAACCTATTGCAGAAGCAAGAAGTTGCAATCTAGTCGCTTAGAGATTTGATGTCAAACCCATTTCCCTGAGATTCGGTATTTATCCCGGCAGCTTCAACATGTTAATCTGCACGCCACAAAACAGAAGGCGCAATGACCATGCTTGCAGTACTGATTAAACGTATCCTGGCTCCCGGAATGGAGAGCACCTACGAAGAGTTTTCACGGAAAATTATTCAAGCTGCGGTGCCGGCCAAGGGATTTATTTCCAGCAAAGCCTTTAAAGACATTAACAACCCCGGTATCCGCTACACCCTAATCCAGATGGAAACACTGGCCGACTGGCACGCCTGGCAGAACTCCGCCGAGCGCAATGACGCACTGGCACTGATACAGCCGCTACTGCAAGAGCCAGAAACGGTGTCGATCCTGACCACAGCATAACAACTCAACTGTAGAGCAATCCATTACAGCGCGTCCAGCGCCTCGGTAACCTTGCGCACGCCGATCACCTGCATACCTTTGATTGGCTGCTTCGGCACATTGCCCGCCGGCACAATGGCGCGGGTAAAGCCATGTTTAGCGGCCTCGCGCAGTCGCTCCTGACCATTGGCCACTGGACGAATTTCACCGGCCAGACCGACCTCACCAAAGACGACTAAGTTTTGTGGCAGAGGCTTATCTCGGAAACTAGAGATCACCGCCAGAATCAGCGCCAGGTCAGCACTGGTTTCAAGCACCTTGACCCCGCCGACCACATTGACGAAAACATCCTGATCGCCCACCGAAATACCGCCATGACGATGCAGCACAGCCAGCAGCATCGACAGACGATTGTGGTCGAGACCCACCGTCACCCGCCGCGGATTGCCGAGATGGCTGTCATCGACCAACGCCTGCAATTCGACCAGCAGCGGTCTGGTTCCCTCCCAGACAATCATCACCACACTGCCCGACGAGACCTCTTCGCCACGCTGCAAAAATATCGCCGAGGGGTTGGGCACTTCGCGCAAGCCTTTGTCAGTCATGGCAAACACACCCAGCTCATTGACTGCACCAAAGCGGTTTTTATGGCTGCGCAGGGTGCGGAAATGGCTGTCGCTGGAACCCTCAAGCATCAGCGAGCAGTCGATCATATGCTCCAGCACTTTGGGGCCTGCGAGAGAACCATCTTTGGTGACATGGCCAACCAAGATCAATACGGTGCCGGTCTGCTTGGCAAAGCGCACCAACATGGCGGCACTTTCGCGCACCTGTGAAACGCTACCCGGCGCCGAGGCGACCTCCTCCATATGCATCACTTGAATCGAGTCAACCACCAGAATCTTCGGACGTTTCTGCTCAGCAATGGCGCAGACCGTTTCCACCGAAGTCTCGGCCATGATCTCCAGTTTATCGGTGGGCAGCCCAAGACGATTGGCGCGCATGGCAATCTGCTGCGGCGACTCTTCACCGGTGACATAGAGTGCAGAATGATTTTCAGCCAGCTTGCACAGCGTCTGCAGCAGCACAGTACTTTTACCGGCCCCCGGCTCACCGCCGAGCAAGACACAGGAGCCCGGTACCAAACCGCCGCCGAGCACTAAATCCAGTTCACTGGTTCCGGTACTGATGCGTGGAATTTCATCCAGTGCAATATCGGCGAGGGTTTTAACGGCGCTGTCGACAGCGCCGGCAAACCCAGGGCGCAGGACTTTAGCGCCGCGGGAGGGCGATCCTAAACGTATTTCCGAGAGGGTATTCCAGGCATTGCACTCGGTGCACTGGCCCTGCCATTTGCGGTAGTCGGCGCCGCAGTCATTGCAGACATAGGCTGATTTGGTTTTGCTGACCAAATGATTTCTCCTCAAGATTGATGCCTATTAAATCTCATTACTGTTGTTATGTACAGTAATAGCGCTATTCTCAATTTCCCCTGCTGAGGCTAAGATACGATCCCTCAAAACGTTTATTCATGGAGCATCATGCAGCCTATCGCCAGCAAGTCCGAGTGTAAAATCCGTCAGGCAACAGAGGGCGACTGCAAGATCATACTGCGCTTTATTACCCTGCTAGCCGAGTATGAAAAGCTCGCCCATGAAGTGGTCGCCAACGAAGAGAAACTCGCGGCCACGCTATTTGGCAATAATTCCAACGCTGAGGTGATTATTGCCGAGTATCAAGGCAAACCGGTAGGCTTTGCGCTGTTTTTTACCAATTACTCGACCTTCCTTGCCCAGCCGGGAATCTATCTCGAAGATCTATTTGTCGAGACCAGCATGCGCGGGAAAGGCTTTGGCAAAGCGCTGCTGACGTATCTCGCCAGGATCGCGGTGACCCGACACTGCGGTCGCCTTGAGTGGTCGGTGCTCGACTGGAATCAACCGGCAATCGACTTCTATCGTTCGCTGGGGGCCGTGCCGATGGATGGCTGGACGGTGAATCGTCTGACCGGCGAGGCTCTGCACAACGTCGCTAAACAGGCCGGCTAAAATCTCTCAGGGAGACATCGTATGAACAGTTCACAACTTGCCGGCAAACGAATTTTAGTCACCCAGAGTGATACCTTTATGGGCCCGACCCTCTGTGAAGTCTTCGCCGAAATGGGTGCTGAGGTGATAGCCGACAATAATCTGCTTACCGATCCCGCCCTGCCAGCCAAGATTATTCAGCAGGCCGGGCATATCGATGTGCTGGTGATTAATCTGGCGATCCCTGCGCCCTTCACTAAAGGCGAGCTAGTTGACGACGATGAATGGTCGGCTACCTTCAACGCTGTTGTCGCCCCGATGCCGCGACTCTGTACTGCGGTTCTGCCGCAGATGATTGAGCGTCAGGCGGGGAAAATTTTAGTGATGGGCAGCGCCTCGGCACTGCGTGGTATGAAGCGTGCATCGACCTATAGTGCCGCACGAGGTGCCCAGCTCTCCTATGTCAAAGCCATGGGTGTGGAGATGGCGCCCCAGGGTATTCAGATCAATGCGATAGCCCAGAACTTTGTCGATAACCCGACCTATTTCCCTGAAGAGACCAAGGCAAATCCCAGGTTTCAGGAACGACTTAAGAATGATGTGCCGCTTGGACGTTTGGTGACATTAAGAGAGGATGCGTTGTTTGCCGCTTATCTGTGTTCGGATGCAGCGGACTGCTTTGTCGGCCAGGTGTTTCCAGTGAGTGGGGGTTGGGCGGTTTAAATAAAGTGAATTAATGGCTCTGAAAAAATCTTAACCTCGTTCATCAGTGGGCTTTCTGATAAAGTATTGCGATGTCGCTGATACCCGAAAAACCGATCACTATCTCCCCTACTCTGGCCGCCACCATCGGCCTGGAAGAGACCGTGTTGCTGCAACTTTTACAGGAGTGCCGCAGTCATGGCACGCCTGAGCGGAATCAGGGTTTTGAGTGGTTTACCGTGGCCGCAGAAAAATTGCTCAGCCTGGCGCCGTTCTGGCGCGAAGCGGATATTCTGCGTCTCTCGGCGGGATTGCATGAGAAGGGTCTGCTGTTGATTGGCGGCGCGCCCTTTTCTTCGCAGCGAGACTTTCGTTTTGCCTTTAACGATGCCCCCGCATCAAGCACCAACCGTACGGCTAATCCGGTCTCTCAGCGCAGCGCTCCAGCAGGATCCAACGCCATGCCAGCGTCCGCTAAGACGATTGGCAATAGCTGGCAGCCAAGTCAGGACGCCGTGCGTCAACTCAGTCAGCTCGGTGTAACTCAGGCCTTTGCCCAACAGCAGATTCCCCAGTTTGTCGCCTACTGGCGCGAGCGCAATGTGCCTCGCCACAGCTGGGAGTCAAAATTTATCAAAGAGGTTTGGCGCCAGTGGCAGCAGGCAGAAGCGACCTCCCATCGCCGCCGTCAGGAAGTGACGCTGACCAATGAGTGGCGGCCGTCGCGCGATGCCCTACAGATTTTGATTGGTCAGGGCGGCATCAATAGCAATTTTGTTGAAGATGCGATCCCAGAGTTTATTCTCTACTGGCGTGACCGCGGTGATATCTCTAGCACCTGGGACTCGAAGTTTATCCAGCATATTCGTCGCCAATGGCAGTTTTATACTGGCATGATGGAACAGGACAGCATGCCGCGCGCTATCGAGGCGCAGTGGCGACCGAAAGAGTCGGTCTACGATGTGCTGCAAATGGCCAATATCAGCCGTCAATTCGCCGAGCAGTTATTGCCAGAATTTATTCTCTACTGGCAGGAGAACGGCACGCCACAATGCTCCTGGAGTACCAAGTTTCTTCAATTTGTAAAGCGTCAATGGGCGCGACATATTCAACCTTCGTCAACGGATACAGCACATGGCAAACAGCAAGGATCTAATCCAAACGGTCGCATCCGAGATCGCAGCTTCGTCGAAGACCTCACCGACCGCAGCTGGGCAAGCTAAACCAGCCGCAGCCAGCGCGGAACTGATTGATGCGATCAATCAGACCTTTGCTCTATTTCGCGCCAATTACCACAATCAGTATTACGCGGCTTTTGGCGATAAAAATGAGTCGGTCGGACTGGCGAAAAAATTATGGCTCTCTAAACTCAGCGATTTTGCGCCAACGATTATTTTATTGGCGGCGGAAAAAATAATTGCCGACAACGACTATCTGCCAACTCTGCATAAAATGCTCAATGCCTGCCGTGCGGTGGGCATGCCCGCCGGCCTGCCGTCGCCACGCAAAGCCTATCTTGAGGTGTGCAATAAACGCAGCCCCAAGGCAGCGCAGAAGTGGTCGCATCCGGCTGTCTATGCCGCGGGGCGCGACTGCGGCTGGCACTATTTGGCCAACACCATTGAAAGCAAAGCGTTTAGTCAATTTGCTGAAGTCTATCAGCAGTATTGCGAGCGCGTTATCGCTGGCGAAGTGTTTCAGGTCGAACCACCAGAGGCGCTGCCGGAAACCTCGTTAAAGCCGGCGAGTAAAGAACAGGCACTAACTGAGTTGGATAATTTAAAACAACTTTTGAGCTAATCTGCCGAGGCCTATGAGCATGGCGCCAACCCCACTGATTCACAACTCCACCGCGAGACGCATGGCGAAGACTATTCTCAATGGCTTTCGCAGTTACTTTGCCGACTACCTCAACTCCACTCTCAGCGCCAAAGCGCGCTTTGAAAAAGCCGACTGGCACGGTGTGCAACAGGCCAATGTCGATCGCCTTGAGCTGTATAAAGCCAAAGTCGCTCAAACGGTCATGTATCTGGGTATGGTAACCAATAAAGATATTGCCAACCTGGAGCTCTGGGCCGAGGCGAAAAAAGTCTACACACAGTTGGTGTTTAATTTCCCCAATTTTGAAATTGCCGAAACATTTTTTAACTCGGTATTTGCCGACCTGCACGATCACGACAAGATCAATGACGATATTATCTATGTACTATCGTCGCATATGATTGAAGCGCCGGCAGCTGAATACAGTATTTTTATCCGCTATGAGGGCAACAACCGGCGTGATATTTTCCGCCGTATTCTCAAAGAGTCAGAGTTCTCTCTACCCGGTGAAGATATCGAACTGGATTTGGATTGCATTCTCAATGTCTTCTGCAGTGAAGTAACACCTAACCTAACCGGCTCGCCCGATGATTTAAAATTCGATCTGCTCGAGTCGACCTTCTATCGCAGCAAGGCTGCTTATATGGTTGGGCGTGTCGTCGATGGGGATCAGACGTTCCCCATGGCGATAGTCATCTTAAATAACGAAAAAGGTCAGCTATATGTTGATACGGCGATCTTTAATACCGATGACCTGAGTGTTATTTTCAGTTTTACCCGCAATCACTTTATGGTTGATGCGCCACTGCCCTACCAGTACGCGCATTTTCTAAAAACGCTGATGCCGAAAAAACTGGATTATGAAATCTATAATTCTCTGGGTTTTCCAAAGCATGCAAAAACCGAATTTTATCGCCAGTTGGTTCACCACCTAAACAATTCTGATGATCAGTTTGTGGTTGCACCGGGTATTAAGGGCATGGTGATGACGGTGTTTATGCTGCCCTCATACAACATTGTGTTTAAAATCATTAAAGATAAATTTGCACCGCCGAAAGAAGTTACACACCAAACCGTGCGCGATAAGTATCGTCTGGTTTCACGACATGATCGTATTGGCCGCATGGCAGACACTCAGGATTTCGATAATCTGGTTTTTCCGTTGCACCGTTTCTCGTCCACACTTCTCGAAGAGCTACAAAAAGTGGCCGCCTCATCCATTGAGATTCGCGGCGACAAACTGGTGATCAAACATCTCTACACCGAGCGTTATATGACGCCGTTAAACATCTATTTAGAAACGGCTAATGACGAAGAGATACGCAGTGCTATGGAGGAGTATGGCAACTGTATCAAGCAATTGGCTGCCGCCAATATTTTCCCCGGCGATATGCCGCTAAAGAATTTTGGTGTCACCCGCCACGCTCGCGTGGTGTTCTATGATTACGACGAGATTGCCGCGCTGACCGACTGCAACTTTCGAAAAATTCCCCAGGCGCGTACCGAAGAAGAAGAGATGCAAGCTGGTACTTGGTACACGGTGGCCCCTGATGATGTTTTCCCGGAAGAGTTCAGGCTATTTTTTTCCGGCAATATCAAAGCGCGTAAAATGTTCGAAGAGATGCACAGCGATCTCTACACAGTGGAATTCTGGCAGGGTCTGCAAGAGAAAATTCGCAACGGGTTCGTACTCGATGTCTTCCCTTACCGCCGCGCCAAACGTTTCGATCGAGGCAAAGAATCTGGCCTGGAAGTGTTTTCTGGTTAGCTAGCGCAAAGGTAGCTGGGTGCTCAAGGTGCCTGAGCGAATGGTCAACGTGTCAATACCGATAGATTCAATCACCCAATCACGGTCGATGTGGTCGCCAACATGATAGATTTTTTCGCCGACGAAAATACGATTTAACGGTGAGCCGCTGCGGATAAAAATATGCCCGGTGATACTAACCGTTGGCAGCGGTACCTGGGTCTCGGCAATTGGCTGCGAGACAATTTGCTCTTTGGCTATTACAACCGCAGGCTTATTCTCGAGCGAATTATTTTCAACCGTAGCAATTTTATCTGCGATGTTTTCAGGCACTGGCTGCCCCATCTTACTGGGCTCAGGAGTAGGAGATGACAATCCCAACTGCGCGGGACTGTTCAACTTGGAGAAGCCAAAAAATAGTCCTGCCGCAATAACAACGATGCTTAACGGAAGCCAATAACGCGCAGGCTGTTTGCTCGTCTTTTGATAGGGGTCCCAACCTGAGCTAACAAAATCATCTAAGTCTTTTGGCTCCTCACGCAGACGTTCATGCTCAGCTTTTTTTAAGGCATTGAGGATATACGACATTACATGGCTTCCATAAGCAGCGGGATATTGTCTGCGCTCAACTGAGTCAACCGCATCAGCGTTTCGCGCCCCAAAATACCATCCGCAACCAGCCCCTGCTGTCGCTGAAAGCCGAGCACCTGCTGAGCAATAGCAGAGGTATAACGACCTCCGCTGATAATGATTTCACTGTTATTATCGAGGCTGCGCAGTTGCGCCTGCAACCAGTCGAGCACCAGCGGGGTGTTTTCACCGATAGTATTTGACTCAATATTATTGCCAGTAACACTGAGCGGCCCAATATACCCCTGCGGCGGTTTCCATAAATAGAGATAGCTGCCGTTCCAAGCCGCTTGAAAAGCCTTCAATGTCATCCGTACGTCACCCTGGCGGTCCTGCAAGGTCACCGCGTTGAAACTGAGTTGGGCGAGCACATAAGATTTAAGATAACCCGTTTCTACTCGTAACCAAACAACACCGGGGCGATTAATTTGCTCGAGCGAGGCGAGTTCGGGCAAGCTGACTTTTTCGGCGCGCAAATTCTGCAGGCTGGCGACGACTGCCAGCTCTTCTTCACTGTAGGCTTCGACTGACTCGACACCCCACAGCGCCAGAAGTCCGGCAAAGGGGTTAGTGATAACCTCTGGCGCTGGCACGTCGAGTTCGGGAATATTCTC
>ERZ807291.6272-NODE-6272-length-14422-cov-15.384492_pt1 | contig 14422 bp, 11 predicted proteins | sample MGYA00521257_ERZ807291 | MGnify/ENA primary metagenome ERZ807291 (study PRJEB31413, sample SAMN03169783) | marine metagenome | biome: Marine; feature: Water; material: Subsurface seawater | place: North Sea | collected 2011-04-28 | depth 1 m m ...
GAAAACACTAACAACTATAAAGAAAATTCAGTTGAAGGTCAGTACCAAAAGCTAGAGATAGAAAGAGAAACATATTTAGAAAGAGCAAGAGAAAGTGCAGAACTAACTATTCCTCATTTATACCCACCAAAAGGTAACAATGCTAACACAGAATACCCTACACCATACCAATCGGTAGGTGCTAGAGGTGTTATGAACTTAGCATCAAAACTAATGTTAGCTTTATTCCCACCACAAGCACCATTCTTTAGAATTGATGTAGATGAATTAGTCTACAAATCTATTGAAGGTGACCCACAACAAAAGAAAATTATAGAACAAGGATTAGCCAAAATTGAGAAATCAGTTATGGATAATATTGAAGTACAGAACGATAGAGTTGCTGTATATGAAGCACTTAAACATTTAATTGTAGGTGGAAACTGCTTATTACATTTAACTGATACAGGATTAAGAACTTATAGATTAGAAAACTATGTAGTTAAAAGAGACCCACAAGGTCATGTATTAAAAATTATTATTAAAGAAAGTGTAGTGCCTGACACTTTACCCCTTAAAATTGCTAAAGCATTAGGTAAAGAACAAGACACACAACAAGATAAAACTTTAGATTTATATACGTGTGTAAGAAAAGAAGGTAAAAAATATATTGTCCATCAAGAAGTTAAAGGACATGTTCTTTATGAAAAAACTTACAATGCAGATAACTTACCATTCATTGCATTAAGATTTAATCGTATTGACGGAATGAATTATGGGAGAGGTCATATAGAAAATATAATCGGTGACCTTCGTAGTTTAGAAGGATTAACAAAAGCAATTCTAGAAGGTTCTTCAGCTTCAGCTAAAATGTTATTTATGGTTGCTCCTAATGGAACAACTAGAGCATCTTCTATTGCTAAAGCACCTAATGGTGCAATCATTGAAGGTTCAGCAACAGATGTTTCTGTACTACAAGCTAATAAATTTGCAGACTTTAGAGTAGCAATGGAAACAATGCAGAGAGTAGAACAAAGACTTAATTTTGCATTTCTTTTAAATGCTTCAGTCCAAAGACAAGCAGAAAGAGTTACTGCTACAGAAGTACAGTTAATTGCAAATGAACTTCAAGAAGCATTAGGTGGAGTTTATGGAATATTAACAACAGAATTTCAGCTACCTTATATTAATACAAAGTTAGCAATGTTAAGACAAAAAGGATTACTACCTGACCTACCAAAAGACATAGTTAAAGTTAAAATTATTGTTGGTATGGAAGCATTAGGCAGACAATCAGATAGATTGAAATTACTTCAGTTTATCTCAGATTTAGCAAATACACTTGGTGCAGAAGTTCTTGCTAAATATATTAATCTTGATGACGCAATCAAAAAGTTTGCAATAGCAAATCAGATTGACACAGCAGGTTTAATTAAATCAAGTGAACAACTACAACAAGACGAGCAACAAGCACAACAACAACAGATGGCACAGCAGATGCAGAATACTGCAACTGACCCTAGAGTAGCAATAGAGATGGGAAAACAATTCGCTAACTCTGGTGGCACTGCAAATGTTGAAGGTGATGAACTTGTCCTTAACCAATCGGAGTAATATATGTCAACAGAAAAAGTAGAAATAAATTCTGCTGTAGCAGAGAAAACAACAGAACAACAAGTTCAAGAATTAAAAGAACAAGGTATTGATATTAATACTTTAGAAAGTGAAGATGGCTCAAGAGTAATTGCTAGTGAGCCTGATACACAAACACAAAATACCGAAAACCAAAGACCAGAATGGTTACCAGAAAAATTTAAAAATGCTGAAGAATTATCTAAAGCATATTCTGAATTAGAAAAACAATTCTCTGGTCAAAAAGCAGAACCAGTTAAAGAAGAAACTGATGAAATTGCTATACCAAAACCAGAAACTGTAGCACCTGAATTAAATACTTTAGATAAATATTCAGAAGAATATGCAGAGAATGGTGAGTTAGGTGAAGCTAGTTATAAAGAGTTAGCTAAACAAGGTTTATCAAAAGAACTTGTTGATGGTTATATTGCAGGACAAAGAGCCATAGCTGACACACAAACTGCTGAAATACATTCAGTCGTTGGTGGCAAAGCAGAGTATGATGAACTTATCACATGGGCAGGAACTAATCTATCTGAAGCAGAACAAACTGCTTTTAATGATTTAACTGCAACTGGAACTACAGAACAAATTAAAATGGCAGTTCAAGGTCTTATGACTAAAGCAGGTGTCACAGCTACATCTCAACAGAAATTTGTTCAAGGTGATGTTAATAATATATCTACAGAACAATTCACTTCAGTATCACAAGTAACTGATGCAATGAATGACCCTAGATATGACAAAGACCCTGTTTATAGAAAAGAAGTAGAAAGAAAACTAGGAAACAGTTCAGTGTTTTAATGGCAAGAGATTACAGAAAAGAATATGACAATTATCATTCTTCAGAAAAACAGAAGAAGAATAGAGCAGGTAGAAATCTTGCTAGAAGAATGATGAAGAAAAGAGTTGGTATCAAAGGTAAAGACGTACACCATAAAGATGGCAACCCTCAAAATAATTCTCCAAGTAATCTAGCTATAACATCAATAAAATATAATAGGTCAAGAAATGCTTAATTTTATATTACCTTTATTAAAAAATCCTCTCACAAGAATTATTGCAGACAAGACAGTCTCAGCGATAAATCATTCAATTGAGAAGAAAAAGGTAGTAAGAGCAAAGGAAATTGAAGCTGAACAGAACGTCAGTTTGGCTCAAATTAAATCTAGCAATACAAGTATTAAAGATGAAGTTTTAACTATTAAAATAGCTCTAATTTTTCTTTTTATTTTCTTACCTCAAACTCAACCATATATGGAAAAGGGTTTTGAGATTTTAAAAAATGCACCTACAGAATTTTGGTACGCAGTTTTAATCGTCTATTCTGGTTCATTTGGTTTATCAACAATTAAAAGCATAACAAAGAAAAAATAATGTCACTAGTAGCAAACATTCAGAGAAGACGTAAATTAGGTATTTCTAGAAGTAAGAAAAAATCTACTATATCTCCTAAATCTTATAAAGCCATGAAGAACAAGTGGAAAAAGAAAAGTGGCTAAGACAAAGTTCAATAAAGAAGCAGTCTTACATGAAACACGTTCAAGATTTAAAAAGACAAGCATAGGTAAAAAAGCAAATTTATCTATGATGAATAAAAGTAAAAGAAGACACCATAAAAAATAATCACCATCTCTTGTAAGAGAGGTGACTTATTAAAATTCAGATGATTGCCTGATACGTCAGATAACTCTCTAAATTGAAAAGTAGATAAGGTTTAAACTAAACCAACAACAATAAAAAAGGAGACATATATTATGTCAAACGCAACACCATCAAGACTGGGTCTAGTCAATGCGACTGGAAGTGGTTTTAATGACCTTTTCTTAAAGTTATATTCTGGTGAAGTTCTTTCTAGCTTTCAAAGAGAAAATTTGATGCTAGGAATGACTAACGTAAGAACTATAACTAACGGAAAGTCAAGTTCGTTCCCTGTAACTGGAACTACTGTAAGTGGATACCACTCAGTAGGTGCAGAAATTACTGGAGACGCAATCAAACACAACGAGAAAATCATCAATGTTGATGATATGCTATTAGCATCTTCTTTCGTTGCAGAATTAGATGAACTAAAAAATCATTACGATATACGTTCTATCTATGCAAGAGAAATGGGACAGGCACTTGCTAAAACAGTAGACCAAAATCTACTTCAATTAGCAGTTCTAGGTTCACAAGCATCAGCTACTATAACAGGTGGCAATGGTGGTACTGAACTTACTGACGCAGATGCTAACACTAACTCAACATCTTTAATCGCTTCTATCTTTGAAGGTATTCAAAAGCTAGATGAAAAAGATGTACCAAACACTGACAGAGTTTGTGTTGTTTCACCTGATATTTATTATCAGTTAGCAAACAATGACAAACTTTTAAACAGAGACTTTTCTTCACTAAATGGTGATTTTGGAAAAGGAACTGTTGTTTCTGTAGGTGGAGTACCAGTAATTAAGTCAAACACTTGTGTGACTGCATTTGCTGATAACTCATCTGCTGTAGCAGGTGCGAACAATACTTACAACGTAGATGCAAGTAATCACGTTGCTGTATTATTCCACAAGTCAGCTATTGGAACAGTTAAGTTAAAGGACTTAGTAGTTGAGACAACTTATGACCCTAGAAGAATTGGTTCACTGATTACTTCAAGAATGGCGATTGGCTCGGGCATTTTAAGACCTGAAGCATGTGTTTCAATTAAAACAGCTTAATACTTAGTTATTAAGAACAGTGAGGGGTTGGGAGACTAACCCCTTACATTTGGGGTAAGAGATTAACACAGACAATCTTACCCCTTCATTATTCAAAGGAGAAAATTATGTGTTGGTATTGCCAATTAAAGAAATTCATAAAAAGAAAATTCAATAAATTTATAGACAGTTTATTTATTTAAAAAATGACTATTCAAACAAGAACTACAGAATTAGAAGCAGTAAATACAATACTCTCTACAATAGGTGAAGCACCATTATCAACTTTAACTGGTAGCTTACCTGTAGATGGAACAATGGCTAAATCTGTATTGAATGAAATTAATAGAGAAGTTCAAAGTATGGGGTGGCATTTTAATACACACCCTAAAGTAACATTAAGTAGAGATAGTGGAAATAACACTATACCTCTAGCAACAAATGTATTGAGAGTAGAATTAGACCCTTATCTACATTCTAAAACTGATTTTGATATTGTTCAAAGAAATAATGTTTTATTTAATTTAGTTACAAATTCTTCAGTTTTCACAAAAGATTTAGAAAATATGAAAGTAGTTTATCTACTAGATTTTTCTGATGTACCTGAACAATGTAAAAGATATATTACTATTAGAAGTGCAAGAGTATTTCACGACAGAACTTTAGGAGCAAATACACTACATAAATTTACATTAGAAGATGAAGCAAGAGCCTTAGTTACTCTAAGACAAGCTGAAGCATCTACAGGTGACTACAGTGTTTTTGATACACCTGAACAATTTTATACAATAGGAAGAAAATAAATGGCATTAGTCTCTAGGACTATTCCTAATTTAGTGCAGGGTATCTCTCAGCAACCAGAAGTATTGAGATTATCTAGTCAAGCTACTACACAAGAGAATGGATTTAGTTCTGTTGTAGAAGGTTTAAAAAAGAGACCACCTACTAATTATTTAGCAAAATTAAGCAATACAACACCTAATAATGCTTACATACACACTATTAACAGAGATGTTTCTGAAAGATATTTAATACAAATTACAAATGGTGCAATAGCAGTTTATACAACAGCAGGTGCTTCTAAAACAGTTACAATGCAAACAGGTGCAGTTGATTACTTAACATCTACTGACCCTAAAGGTGACTTTGTTGCAATGACTGTTGCTGATTATACATTTATTTTAAACAAGAAAAAAGTAACAGCTATGGCTAGTACAACTAGTACAGCTAAAGTTGAACAAGCTATTTATTCAGTATTACAAGGAGTTACAAATACCAAGTATTCTATTACTATTGATGGTTCTACTTTTTCATTTACAAGTTCAAATACAAATACAGAAACAATTAGAGATGGCTTAAAGTCAGCTTGTGGAACTATTGCAAACATAACTTTTGCAAGTATAGGTAATTCAAGTTTTTCAATAATTAAATCTAGTGGCACACTTACAGTTTCAGCTAGTGATGGTTATGGAGATGATGCTTCACAAGTAGTTGGAGATACAGTACAAAATTTCGTAGACCTTCCTTCACCTGCAATAGACAATATGGTTGTTAAAATTACTGGTGATGCAACAAATGGTTTTGACGATTATTACGTACAATATGATAGTAGTGGTGATGTTTGGCAGGAAAGTGTAGCACCAAGCATGAAGACAACTTTAGACAACACTACCATGCCACATGTTTTAATAAGAACAGCAGATGGCAATTTTAGATTTTCACAAGTAGATGGCTCTACTTACACAATATCAGGAACAGATTATACTGTACCTGCTTGGGGTTTAAGAATAAGTGGTGATGATATTTCTGCACCTGACCCTAGTTTTATTGGTAGAAAAATAAATGATATATTCTTTCATAAGAATAGATTAGGTTTTTTATCTGATGAAAATGTTGTTATGTCAAGGTCAGGAGAATACTTTGCATTTTTTAATGAGACAGTAACTACTGTATTAGCAACTGATGTAATTGATGTAGCTTCAACACACAATAAAGTTTCTATACTTAGAAGTGCTATATCTTTTGATGAAGGAATACTTTTATTTTCAGACCAAACACAATTTATATTAGCAGGTGCAAATAGTACAATTACACCAGAAAATGTATCTATTAATGTATCAACAGAATTTGAAGCATCTTCTTCAGTTAAACCTATTGGTTCAGGTAGTAATGTATTCTTCGCTTTTGATAAAGGAAGTTTTACAGGCTTTAGAGAATTTTATGTAAAATCAGATACAGATACTAAAAGTGCTGATGATATTACAAGTAACATACCTAGATATATCCCTTCAGGAGTATTTAAACTAGCTATTGCAACTAATGAAAACATTATGTTGGCATTATCTTCTAATGAACAAAATGCAATATATGTTCATCAATATTATGTAACTGGTGGAAAAAGATTACAAAGTGCATGGCATAAATGGATTTTTGGTACATCTTCTACAGATAAAATATTAAATATAGATTTTATAGAAAACACTTTATATATAGTGAACCAGAGAAGTGATGGAGTTTATTTGGAAACAATGGACATATCACCTGCTGTAACTGATGCTAGTGCAGATTATTTAACACATCTAGATAGAAAAATTTCAAATAGTACGTCAGGAGTGAGTGAAAGTTACAATTCTGGTACTAATCAAACAACAATAACAATACCTTATACTAAAACTAATACTTTAAGTCTTGTGGGTGCAAGTACAGGTTCAAATCAAGCAGGACAAGAAATTAGTATAGTATCTCAAACAGGCACATCAATAGTAGTTGCAGGAGATATTACATCTTATGATTATTTTATTGGTGAGGATTACACTTTTAAATTTGTATTCTCCCAACAATTTATACAAGAAGCTGATGCACAAGGTTCAAGAATATCTATTAAAGAAGGTAGATTACAAATAAGAAACTGGAGTGTTAATTATAACAACACTGGTTTTTTTACAACTGTGGTTAATCCAGTAGGAAGAAGCAGTTCATCAACAACATTTACAGGAACGATTACAGGAACAGGATTACTTGGTACTGTTAATTTAGCTGATGGTGATTACGCATTTGCTGTTCAATCTGAAAGTGACAAACTTACAGTAACACTAGCATCTGATAGCCATTTGCCTTGTAATTTTATCAACGCAAGTTGGCAAGGATATTATGTTACAGCAAGTTCAAGAGTTTAACCATTTTAGATTAGCAACACTTACAGACATTAAATATTTAGCACCAAGATTAAGATTTGAAGATAAAAGAGAAATTTTATCTACAGCAGGTATGACACCCTATACTGCTTTATATTATTCATATCTTAAATCAGAAATAGTTTTTACAATCGTAAATACTAAAAAAGAACCAGTAGGTATCTTTGGAATTGCAGTTGGTGGTGCAATTTGGTTATTAGCAACAGATAAATTAAAAGATATTCAATACTCTTTTTTAAAAGAAAACAAAAAAGTAATTGATTTTTTAAATACTAAATACAAAATTTTATGGAACTTTGTGGATTGCAGAAATTCACTTCACATCAAATGGTTAAAATGGTGTGGTTTCAAATTTATTAATAAGAAAAAATACGGAGTTTTAAATGAACCCTTTTATGAGGTTATAAGAATATGTGCGTAGAGCCGACAACAGCTATGATGATTGCCAGTGCAGGGTCACAGGTAATGAACTACCAAAATCAAAAACAGGTACAAAAAAATCAATACAATGCACAGATTAGACAAAATGAAATAGCTAAAAATAATGCTATTCAAAGATATGCTTCAGAACAATTAAAGATTAATCAACAAGTTAAAGCTACACAACAAAAAGGTTATGAAGCTAATTTAAAATCTAAAAAAGCTAGAGGTGAATTTGTAGCTGATGTATCAGGTTCAGGTTTAGCCATGTCAGGTTCTACAGAAAGACTAATGGCAGATTTCTACAGAGTAGAAGGTAACTATATGTCTTCATTAAATACTAATTTAGATATTGATATTGCACAATACGAAAGAAATTTAGAAGCAATTCAGTTTGGTCAAGAAGCACAATCAACTTATGTTGCACCACCTAATCCTGAATTACTATTTGTATCTTCAGCTTTAAATGTAGCTAACTCATATTACTCATTGGAAGCACAGAAAGAACTTAAAGGTTTAAAAACTAATAAAGAAAAGAGAACTTATAACACCAGTGGTAAAACTTATAACTCACCTAAATAATGGCTAGAAAAACAAATAAACTAGATTTAAAACCTGATGCAAGGCAGGTTCTATCTTCAGATTTTAACTTATTTTATAAGCCACAAGCAAAGCCTGAAATAGCAGGTATGAAAGAATTAACTGCTTCTTTAAATAATTTTGTAAATGATGCAGGTGCAAAGATGGTTATTGCTTCAGAAGTTAAACAAAAGAAAGTAAATGAAGCACAAGCTATTGAAGAATATAATAAAAATAGAACAGCTTTTAATGAAAGAGTAAATAATGGTACTTTACCTAAAGAAGCTAATCCATATTTTATTGATAAATACAAAGAGTTAGAACTTAATACTAAAGCACAAATATTTTCTAATATGTTAGGAACTAAATATGCTGAACTTAAAATTGCAGAACAACCAAGTCCTACTGTTTTTCAAGAATTTTACGAAAAAGAAATTAAAAAGTTTGTAGCTGACAATAATCTAGGCTCATACAAACCTACTGATTTAGAAAAAGGTTTCTTTCAAAAAACTTCAGGTTTTAAAGCACAATTATTTCAAACACATGTTAGTTCACAGATGGCAAACATTAGTGAACAATATAAAATTAATTTTCAAAATAATATTCAAGGCTTTTTTGACGACAGTAAAAGTTTTGCAGAAATTGGTGAAGAAGTTTCAGCATTTATTATTGATAAGACTGCAAATGGTTTAAGTAATGGTTCAGCACAAAAATATTTATTAGAAACACTTACAGACTATGCAGATAAAACAGGTGATTTTGAATATGCTGAAAAATTATTAGAAGAACTTCCTAAACACATACAATTAGGTACAGGTAAGTTAGGAGATATTAAAGGTCTTAAAGATGATTTATTTCAAATTAAAGACAAACTTCAAGACAGAGCAACAGCAGAATTAAAAGATAATAATGAAAGAACTTTAGCATTAAGACAAACTGAAAGACTAGAAGGTCTTGATGTAGCAGATAAATATACAACTTTAAATGAAGCTAAAGAAAAAGACCCTAATTGGGAAAGTTATTCAACATATAAAAAAGAAAGTATCAAAACAACTTATAAAGAAAGAAGTGCAGGTTTTAATTCTTTTACAGAACCTAATATTGAAGATGAATTGAATGAATTAATTACTACTGGAAAATTTGATGAAGCAATGGATTTTCTTGTTACAAATCAAGGTAGAGTGCAACAAGCATTTTACAATAACATGAAGCAAAGAATTAAAGATTTTAAACTTTCAGGTAATGATGGTTTATTAAATTCTGATGCTTATAAATATGCCGAAGCAGAAGTCATACAACTTATTGATGACATTAGAGACACAGCATCAAAAAGTCTAATTAAACTTAATGTAGACCCTGCAAGAAAAGTTAGATTTAAAGCTGACGCAGTAGAATGGTTAGCAAGTAATCCTGCTATAGTTCCAAGTGGAGATTTTGATAAAGGAATGACAAATTCACAAAGACGAGAAGATTTTAGTGCATGGGTTATGAGAAGATTAGAACAAGAGAAAAAAGCTGTTCAACAAAGTTTGCAAACAACTAAGGGTGGAGCAGAGTTTGGTCAAAATAATGGTACATCTACAGTAGTAACTGAAAATGATTTAATTAATTTAGATGGAAATACTAATAGTGGAACAGTTACATTTGATAATGCCACATCTAATAGTAAGTCAGACATAGTATTAAAAAAGAATACGTATAATTTTACTGATTTAGAAATAGCAAAAAGACGAACAGATTTAGATGAATTAAATTCAGCAGACTTTAGAAGCAAATACAAAATAACTAAGGAAATGTTTAATAAATCCATAGGAGAAACTAATCAATGACAACTATAAGAAAACAAGCACCTAATGGTGAATATTTAGACTTTCCTGAAGGAACTTCTGAAGATGTTATGAACAAATACATGGCACAACCTAAGTTTCATGCAGTTCAAAGAAAAAGAGGTGTTATTAAAGATGTAGCTATAGGTGTTGCAGACGGTGTCAGAGACGGAGTTCAGTCAACAATAGGACTGGTAGAAGGATTAGGTGACACTTTAGGAGAAGCGACTAATTTAGGTGGCTTTGTATTTGGTAAAGACGCAGAAAATGGTCTTATGGGCTATGAGAATTTTGCTGAATTTAAAGCTAATAAAAGAGAAGATATATTATTTGGTAAAGCAGGAGTAAAAGATGCAGTACAATTACCTGACTTTCAAGGTGATGCACAAACATGGCAAGGTGGTCTAACTAAAGGTTTATCTCAATTCTTAACAGGTTGGTTCACTGGTGGAAGACTAATAAAAGGTGTTGGTGTAGCCACAGGCACAACTAAAGCTATATCTCCATTTTTCCAAGCATCAAAAACTGGTCAATTTGCTAAAATGACTGGTAAGGGAGCAATCGCAGACTTCACAGCATTTGATGAAGAAACTGGAAGATTAGCAGATATGGTAACTGAACATGCACCATTCTTAGAAAATCCAATATTTGATTATTTAAGTTCAGAAGGTAAAGATGAAGGTTTCTACGAAGCAAGAATGAAAAATGCTCTAGAAGGTGGTCTTATAGGTGGTGGTGTTGAAGCTACAATTAGAACATTTAGATATATAAAGAATTTAAGAAAATCACAAGAAGGTAAAGCGATTGATAAAAAACAATTAGCTGAAGACCAAAAATATTTAGAAGAAGTTAGACAAGAAGACATAGCACCAAGAAATAAACCTTTATCAGAAGAAGAAGGTGTTGTTGTTTTAAAAAGTTTAGAGAAAGATTTAGATGATGCTGTAGTCAAACAATTTAATGAAGCACAAAAAAATTCACCAAACAAAGAAATGTTTGACGGAAATATTGAAAATTTAGATTTAAGTTTAAACTTTAATGTAAGACAGTTTCTTAATTTAGATAAAGAAGGTTTATTAAGTTTAGATAGTTTTAATAAGACTTATGAAAAATTAATTAAACAAAAGAAAATTACATTAAGTGATGATATAGTAGAAAAAACTGCTAGAAAAATTTATGGAAGCAACCCAAATAAATTAGAAATAGATATTAAAGAATTAGAACAAGTGATGCGTACAGCACCACACAAGATAATGGCTATGAATAGCTATATAGAAACTTTAGCACATGGTGTTAAAAGACTTGCAAGAGCAGGTAAAACAGAACCAAAAATTAGAGAATATTTTCTTAAAAGTTTTTTTCCAAAATGGAAAGCTATAAATCTACAAAAGTTATCTATAGGAACAAGTTCAGGTCAATCGTTAAGGTTATCAGGAAAAACTGCTAAAAATCCTATCGTACAAGATTTAGATACAGCATTAAAAGATATAGAAAATTATGGTGGTGATGTAGATACATTAATAGACCAAATTTCAAAAGCAGGTGACAGCAATATAAGTAAAGTTTTAAATTATGCAGTTAAAAATAAAACTTGGGACATACTGAATGAAGTATGGATTAACGCACTTTTATCAAATCCTAAAACCCATATTATTAACTTAACTTCTAACTTAACTAACGTATTTATAAGACCACTTGAAAAAATGGTAGGTAGTAGATTATCTTCTACTTTATTAGAGAACCCAGAAAAGGTTGCTAAATTAAGAGCAGAAGGTCAAAGAGCATTAAGTACATACGTAGGTCTAAGAAGACATTTAACTGATGCAGTTAAGTATATGAAATTAGCTTTTGCTAAAGAAGATACAATTTTAAGTAAAAGAGGAAAAATAGATATTCCTGAAAAAGCAATTCAAAAAAGAAAAACTATTACTGACCCTGAGACTGGACAAGTTAGAGAAGTATTAGATAATGATAGTACATCAGGTAAGATAATAAATAAAGTTGGTAAAGTTGCTAGAATACCTACAAGATTTCTTAATGCTGAAGATGAATTTTTTAGACAAATTACTTATAGAACAGAATTAGAAAAACAAGGTGTAGACCTTGCTATTAAGGAAGGTAAAAGCAGAACTAAAATAGTTGCTTCAGATTTAAAAACAAGAAAACCTATCTCAGAATTTGACCAGTTTGTTAGCGATTATTTTGATGATGGCTTTGATGAATTTGGTAGAGCAAAAAATCCTGAAGCTATGAGAAAAGCTGATGAGAATACTTACACACAAGAACTAGATGGAATATTTAAAAGAGTTCAAGACCTTGCAAATGATTTTCCAGTATTAAAACAGATTATTCCATTTATTAGAACACCTGCAAACTTAATGTTAAATGTCGTAGACAGAACACCATTAGGTTTTATAAGAAAGAATTTTAGAGACGATTTTATAGGAAGAAATGGTGCTGAAAGAATGGCACAAGCTAGAGGTGGAATGGCTACAGGAACAGTTCTTTTAACTTTAGGTTCTATACTACATAGAGAAGGTGTTATCACAGGTAGTCAAGGTCAGTTATCAGGAGAAGGTTTTACTCAATCACAAGATTTAAGAAACTTAAAGAAAAATACTGGAGCATTGCCTTATGCGTTTAGATATTTTGATGAAGAAAGTGGAAAACATAAATATGTTCAATTTGGAAGGTTTGACCCTTTCGGTGCTTTCTTTGGAATGATTGCAGATTTTAATGAACAGTATGACAAACTAAGTGAAGATGACATGAGACGAGTAGGTGGAAACATGCTTATTCTTATGGCTAAACAAGGTGGTGATGCAAGTGATTACTTATCAGCAGGAGATAAAATATCTAACTTTGGTTCAGCTTCATGGTCAGCACTTTCAAGAAACTTAGTAAGTAAAACTTATTTAAAAGGTCTTGCAGACTTTATGGAAGTATTGACAAGTGATGATACTTCTAAATGGAAGAACTATAAAAATTCTAAAATAGGTTCATTTTATCCAAATGTATTTGCTAAATTAGTTAATGACCCTTTCTATAAAGATACAAAAACTATTCTAGATGAAGTTAAGAAAAGAACTGGTGTCGGTGAAGTAGAAGATAAATACGATTTCAGAGGTAATAAATTAAAAATGGGTGGTACTGAAGGTACAAGACTATTTAATGGTTTATTTAATCCTTTCACAACTTCAGAAGAAATTGAAGACCCAGTAGCATCAGAAATTTTAAGACTAGGTGTAAATATGCCTATGATGAGAGATACTCTTAGAGGAGACATTGATTTAACTTTATTTAAAAGTGGTAATGGACAAACTGCTTACAACAAGCAAATGGAATTACTAGGTAAAGTAAAAATTAGTGGTTTATCTTTAGACGAGAGATTACGAAATGTAATTAATTCTGATTATTATAACAGATTAAGTGACCCTATAAGTCTTGATAATAATAATAAAGATGAAGGAACTAAAGCAAGATATTTAAAACAAATAATTAAAAGTTATCACACTGCTGTAGAGGAAGAAATTATTAGAACAAGAAATAATTTTAAAAGTACCAAAGATGATACTGGTAATTTTACATTAGAAAATTCAATTAACGCAAGAGATAATTTTAAACGAAAAACAAAAATAGGATTACCAATAAACAAAGCTGATTTAGACGGATTATATCAGTTCTCAAAATAATAAACTATGACACAATACGCATTTAATACATACACTGGTAATGGAAGCACTACCGAGTATTCTATAAGTTTTAGCTATATAGATAGTACACATGTCAAATGTTTTTTAGATGGCGTAGAAACTTCAGCATTTACAATTTCATCTTCAACAGTAACATTTAATACTGCACCAACAAATAGTTCAGTTATTAGAATTGAAAGACAAACACCTGTAGATAGTAGACTAGTAGACTTCCAAGATGGTTCAGTATTAACTGAAGCTGAGTTGGATATGTCAGCTAATCAAAATTTTTATGCTGTTCAAGAAATTACAGATGACCAATCAAACAATCTTGGTCTTACAACAGCAGATGTTTATGATGCAAATAATAAAAGAATTATTAATGTTGCAGACCCAGTAAATAATACTGATGC
>ERZ807291.6279-NODE-6279-length-14404-cov-5.770437_pt1 | contig 14404 bp, 17 predicted proteins | sample MGYA00521257_ERZ807291 | MGnify/ENA primary metagenome ERZ807291 (study PRJEB31413, sample SAMN03169783) | marine metagenome | biome: Marine; feature: Water; material: Subsurface seawater | place: North Sea | collected 2011-04-28 | depth 1 m m ...
TTCCATCCTCAAGGGCATCCGTCTCCAGCGCAGCGGCAGATGAATGGCTCAGATGCGCACGCTCGCGCAAGAAACAATCGCCCCTAAAGCCTTGATCCCTCAACGCATGCGTCAGCCCCACTTCGTATTTCAAGCAAAACTCTTTCTTGTCCGCAAACGCAGCTATTTTCTCGAAGAATTCTTGAACGCCCAGCTATGCTAACGCATACTATAGTGTATCTTGAGTAAATCGACAAACATTGAGCAACAGCAGATACGACAACCAGCCCTCTCTCCTAGAATGAAAACAGACAGACCTTTACCCATCAGCGTCATTATACCGACGATGAACTGCATCGCGGAAATACCAGAGCACATCAAAGCACTGAATCGATGGATTACAGAAGTAAACGAAGTGATCGTCATCGACAGTGAATCCAACGACGGCACGATGGAATGCCTAAAACAGGATCTAACACACCCGAACATCACGTTTATCAATCATCCGCCGGGCCTCTACCAGTCGTGGAATGCAGCAATTCAGGTAGCGAAGTCCAAATACGTATATGTTGCCACCGTCAGTGACAAAATCGCGTTTACCACACTAGAGAAACTATATCAAACGGCCGAGTCAAGCAATGCGGATGCAGTGTTAAGCGCACCTAATATCATCTCTCCTGACGGTAAAAAACTTAATAAAAAATGGCCGCTACATCGTTTCATTGAATCACGCGGGCTAACAGAGCCTTATTGTCCAACTCACTTAGAACGCCTGATCCATAATACAATAAACCTGCCAGGAACCTTAATCGGCAGTTCAGCAAGTAATTTATATAAAACTGAAACACTACAAACGACCCCCTTTCCGCTCGATTGCGGTAACACAGGTGACTCTGCGTGGGCGATTCAACAGTCGTTGATGGGCGTCTGGATGATAATCCCCAACCTACAGTCCAAATTTGTATTCCATTCGAACCGTGGTATCCCAGCAGATATTCGCCAAAAAATGAAAGAGAGCTGCTATAAGCAGGCAGCCAAGACTTGGAATGAGTTTTTCGAACAAGACAATAATCGTAACAAATACCAAGACATACTACCATTGATTAAACAGTTACACCGACTCTGGTCAGAAAAGTCGCCGATTTCCCAACGTCTAAAACAGCAAAAGAAAAAATCATGGCCTTGGTTCCTAAGCCTAGTTGCTTGGAAATTAAGATGTCAACAAAAAACAATCGAGACCCAGATCCACATCATTCAACGAAAACTCTTCAACCTGAAATAAATCCAATCCCAACAGCAGCTTATTATTCGGAAAAGAAGACCTTGCCATGCTCTCATAAATAACGCGTTTTATTCACTATGCGCATTTTAGTAACAGGCGGAGCTGGTTTTATCGGCTCGAACTTAATTCGATTGCTTCTGACAGAAAAAGGAGAATCTGTCGTCAATCTCGACAAACTCAGCTATGCTGGTAATCTGGAATCACTGACGGATCTAGCGGATCATCCAAAATATTGCTTCGAACAAGTTGACCTCTGCGATTCCACCGCCTTACAGCGAGTTTTTCAAAAGCACCAACCACAGGCCGTCATGCATCTGGCCGCCGAAAGCCATGTAGATCGCTCCATTGATGGCCCCGGTGAATTCATCCAAAGCAATATAGTTGGCACCTTTAATTTGCTGCAAGCGACACTCGCCTATTGGCAAAAATTGCCAACCGAGACCAAAGCAGACTTCCGATTCTTACACGTATCAACGGACGAAGTTTTCGGTTCCCTCGGCGAAGAAGGCTTGTTCTCGGAAACAACCCCTTACGATCCGCATTCTCCTTACTCCGCAAGTAAAGCCGCCTCAGATCACCTGGCTCGCGCCTGGGGCGACACCTACGGTTTACCTATATTAGTCACGAATTGCTCCAACAACTACGGCCCCTACCAATTCCCCGAAAAGCTTATCCCTGTAGTCATACTGAAATGCCTGCGAGGCGAACCTATCCCCGTTTACGGAAAAGGCGAAAACATACGCGACTGGCTCTACGTAAATGATCACGCTCAAGCGCTCCACACAGTCTTAACTCATGGACGAGTCGGAGAGACCTATAATATTGGTGGCAATAATGAACGGACAAACATCGACCTTGTAAGGTTGCAATGCAACTTGCTCGACGAACTCCAACCACGCAAGGACGGCAAGAGCTACGCTGAGCAAATCACCTTTGTGACGGATCGACCGGGACACGATCTACGCTATGCGATTGACGCTAACAAAATCCGCGACGAATTGGGCTGGAAACCAGTAGAGGACTTCAGTAGCGGTTTCCGTAAAACTGTGGAATGGTATTTAGGCAATACAGTCTGGTGCCAGCGAATACTCAGTGGAGACTATCAATTAGAGCGGCTAGGAAATACTGACCTGAGTTAGCAAAACACATCTGACATAAAAAATATAATGAAAGGAATTATACTCGCAGGTGGAGCAGGAAGCCGCCTCCATCCAATTACTCTGGCCGTATCCAAACAGCTCATGCCTGTCTACGACAAGCCAATGATTTATTATCCGCTATCGGTGCTCATGCTGTCCGGGATCCGTGAAATTTTGATCATTACGACGCCAGAGGATCAGTCTGCCTTTCAGCGACTATTGGGCGATGGTTCGGAGTTGGGTTGTCGATTCGAATATACCGTCCAGGAAACGCCCAACGGCCTTGCTCAAGCTTTTGTCCTGGGCAAGGAGTTTATTGGCGACGACAAAGTAGCATTGGTACTCGGCGATAATATTTTTTATGGCTCAGGGTTTGGCGAGTTGGTGCGTACTCATACGGATCCAGATGGCGCTGTGGTATTTGGTGCGCCTGTGCACGACCCTGAACGGTATGGCGTGGTGGAATTTGATGATGCAATGCATGCGATTTCGATTGAGGAGAAGCCTGTTGCACCAAAGTCGAATTATGCGGTTCCCGGGTTGTATTTTTATGATAATGACGTAGTAGGGATTGCAGAGAGCATTGAACCTTCCGCACGTGGCGAATATGAGATAACGACCATAAATCAAGTTTACTTGCAGCGCAAAAAACTGAAGGTTGGTGTTTTTAACCGAGGTATTGCGTGGCTGGATACGGGCACCTTTGCCTCGCTCAACGAAGCCTCCACATTTGTGCGTGTGATCGAAGAGCGGCAGGATACCAAAATTGGATGTATCGAAGAAGTTGCTTATTATTCAAAGTTTATCGATCGCCAGCAATTGCTGGCTTTAGCGGATAAGCTAGATAAGTCGAGCTATGGAACTTATCTGAAACGAATTGCCGAGTAAATGGAATCAACAATAAACATTCACCCGATGGCTGATGTGCAGTCGGAAAGCATCGGGTTGGGTACTTCGATTTGGCAGTTTTGTGTCGTTTTGCCAGAGGCTCAGATAGGTAACGAGTGCAATATCTGTTCGCATTGTTTCATCGAGAATGACGTCATCGTAGGGGATCGTGTCACGGTAAAGTGTGGGGTGCAGCTTTGGGATGGCCTTCGGATAGAAGACGATGTTTTTATCGGGCCTAACGTAACTTTTACGAATGATATGCAGCCTCGTTCTAAGCAATACCCAGAGGCGTTTTATCAAACGATTATCCGTAAGGGTGCTTCGATTGGAGCGAATGCGACGATCTTGCCGGGCATTGAAATTGGAGCAGGAGCTATGGTTGGGGCGGGCGCGGTGGTGACTAAATCGGTCCCAGCAGGACTGACTGTTGTGGGCAACCCAGCCAAGGAGATTAACAAATGAAGCCAACACTCATTCACTTTAAACCGCTTGGCGACGAGCGCGGCAGCTTGATTGCGATCGAAGCCGAAAAGTCAGTGCCGTTTCCGATCCGTCGGGTCTACTATATCTTTGCTACGAAAGAAGGCGTGGAGCGTGGCTTTCATGCACATAAGGCCTTGAATCAGGTGGCTGTGGCAGTCACAGGATCGTGCGAGATGGTCTTGGATGACGGGGAATGCGAAACTTCAGTGCTTTTGGATTCGGCGCTAAAGGGGGTCTTGATTGGCCCGGGTGTGTGGCGAGTGATGCGTAATTTTAGTTCGGATTGTGTGCTACTGGTGTTGGCTGATCAGCATTATGATGAGGCCGATTACATTCGTGATTATGAGGAGTTTAAAAAATGGGTAAACCAATGATAAAGTTTTTGGATCTAAAAGCGGTGAATGAGCAGTATCGCCCCGAAATCGATGCTGCGATTAAGCGCGTATTGGATTCCGGGTGGTGAAACTTCAGTGCTTTTGGATTCGGCGCTAAAGGGGGTCTTGATTGGCCCGGGTGTGTGGCGAGTGATGCGTAATTTTAGTTCGGATTGTGTGCTACTGGTGTTGGCTGATCAGCATTATGATGAGGCCGATTACATTCGTGATTATGAGGAGTTTAAAAAATGGGTAAACCAATGATAAAGTTTTTGGATCTAAAAGCGGTGAATGAGCAGTATCGCCCCGAAATCGATGCTGCGATTAAGCGCGTATTGGATTCCGGGTGGTATTTGTTGGGCGAGGAGGGCGAGAGGTTTGAGCGTGAGTTTGCAGACTACTGCCAGGCCGATCACTGTCTTGGCGTTGCAAACGGGTTGGACGCTTTGATTTTAATTCTTATGGGTTATCGTGAGTTGGGCCTCATGAGTGAGGGCGATGAAGTCATTGTTCCGGCGAATACGTATATTGCATCGATTCTCGCGATCAGCCGCGCCGGATTGAAACCAGTCTTAGTCGAGCCCAATGAGCTTACCTATAATCTCGATCCCACGTTGATTGAGGCTGCGATCACTGAGCGTACCAAAGCTATTATGGCTGTTCACCTGTATGGTCAGTGTGCCGATATGGACCCGATCTGTAGAATTGCCCAAAAGCATGGATTAAAGGTCATCGAAGATGCCGCTCAGGCGCATGGCGCCACCTATCGAAGCCGCAAGGCAGGCTCACTCGGTGATGCGGCGGGCTTTAGCTTTTACCCGGGTAAGAATCTAGGTGCGCTGGGGGATGGTGGTGCCGTGACGACCTGCGATGGGCAGCTCGCGGATACGATCACTGCACTTCGGAATTACGGCTCCCACGAAAAATACCACAACAAATACAAGGGCATGAACAGCCGATTGGATGAAATTCAAGCCGCCGTGCTGCGCGTAAAACTAAAGTATCTGCCTGCAGATACCGAAAATCGTCAGAAAGTGGCCCATCTTTATCTGTCGCAGCTCACAGCTGAAAGTTCCCAGCTTTCGTTGCCTCATGTGGCCGATTATGGCACGCATGCTTGGCACTTATTTGTGATTCGAAGCGCAAACCGTGATGCCCTGATAGAACATATGCGTGAACGTGGAATTCAGTGTTCGATACACTATCCGATCGCACCACACCATCAGGAGGCATATCGCAATAGTTTCGGACAGGTGTCACTTCCACTGACGGAGCGTATCCATGCAGAAGTAGCCTCGATTCCGATTAGTCCAGTAACTACAAAGGAGGCAGTGAGTCAGGTCATAGAGGCCATGAGGGAATTTAACACCCCTAAGCTTTGAGGGCATTTCGCTGAACTCCACAGTAAAACATCTATCAGTAAAGCATACTTAATTATGGCATCCGTAACCAGAAAAGTCTTAACGAGACTCTTGATCTATTTGGTTCGAAGAGACTCCCCGATAACCAAGCCATATTTCCGATTTTTGTCACTTGTCTACAGGAAATACTCCAGATTCAATTTAGCTAGATTTGGGGCGCTTTCAGACAATGATGAAAATGTTATTTTCGAGCATTTTAAAAGTCGTAGTGTGGGTGTTTATCCTCCAAGGCATGGGAAACTGCCATCTAAAAGCAGCCACGCAGAGATCGAGTGCCCTCCAGTCCGTGCTTATTTGTTTCGTGAGAACAAAATACATGTGAATTCATCCTGCGCTCTTAATACTCGGGAAAAAATCATTCATGGAGATTTTAAAATCGAATCAAAAGGGTCCAACTATGCATCAGCTTCCCTACTCGCTCATGGTCTAGCATTCGGATTAATAATTCGTACAAAAATCATCGGAGACATACCCAAAGGCATTTTCATGGGAGGTAATGGGAGCTCTAATTATTATCATTTCCTCATCGAAATACTACCCAAGCTGGATGCGCTTTTACATCTAAAAGGTTATGAAAGCTTCCCATTGCTTGTTAATGAGAAAGTTTCCCAGATTGATACATTTAGTCAGATCATGAAATTGTATGCTCCCAACCATGAGCTTATATTCCTAAAGGAAGATCAATCCTACCAAGTAGAGCAATTAGTCTGTATTTCTTCCGGATCGTACCTGCCGTTTAATTTATCAGCAGGAATAAGATTTCAGGCGCGAGATTTCATCACACGCCCTGAAAGCATCGCCTTTTTGAGACGAATCGCATTGCCCGCAATGGATACAATCGAGATGGCACCACCACCACGTATATTTCTTGCGCGGAAACAAACACTAAGAAGTTATAATCAAGAAGAAGTACATGCAGCACTAGAACCACTTGGATTTGTGTGCGTTTATCCTGAGGACCTTAGTTTCCTTGAGCAGGTTAAGCTCTTTAATTCTGCAGACTACATTGTAGGGCCAAGCGGGGCTGCGTGGTCAAATCTAGCCTTTGTCAGCAGCGATACCAAAGCACTGTGCTGGATGGCCGAAGAGTATGGAGGATTTGCCGCGTTTTCAACCCTCGCGGGTATCGTTGGTGTCGATTTAAATTATCACATTTACTCAACGGGCTTAAAATCAACCGCTGCCTTGTATTCACATAATTACCAACTAGACCCGCTAATAATCTTAGAAGCTGCTCGTGCGATGTTGAAAAAATCCCCAAGGGATAGCAGCCGATAAACCCAAGGCCACATGTATTTTCCGTCCGAGTTACGCATCAACCATGCATCCGTTTTATTTCTAAAACAGGAGGTTCAAACGGTGATTCATGATCCAATGTGGCTGACCAACGAGACGCTAATCCTGAGCTACATCAGCGGCGAATGTTTTTTCTCGCCGAAATTAACACTTGCCTGTTAGCAAGCGTGCCATTCCAACTACTTCAACTGTTCCAATGAAGCCAATTCAAGTAACCGAGCCCTATCTTCCTCCATTTGAGGAATATATAGAGTATCTGAAAGGCATTTGGGAGCGCAATTGGCTGACGAACCAAGGCCCGCTGACGAAAGAACTGGAGCAAAAGCTCCAAGTGTATCATCAGTTGTCGATGCCCGTCCATTGCGTGGCGAATGGCTCGCTCGGCCTGCAGATTGCGCTCAAGGCGCTCGGAGTGAAGGGCGAGGTCATTACCACCCCCTTCTCCTATGTGGCCACCACCGCTTGTCCCTTATGGGAAGGCTGCACGGTGAAGTTTGCCGACATTGATCCGGATACGCTGACTATTGATCCTAAAGCAGTGGAAACTGCGATCACTTCAAAAACTGAGGCGATCCTCGCGACGCATGTGTTCGGAAACCCCTGTGATTGCGAAGCCCTTGAAACGATTGCGAAGAAATATGGCTTTGCGCTGATTTTCGATGCCGCACATGCCTTTGGTGTGACTTATAGCGGGAAGAGTGTTTTGGAGTATGGCGATGCCTCCATGGTCAGCTTGCATGCCACCAAACTATTTCACTCCGTTGAGGGCGGCTTCATCGTCGCTAAGGATGCTGCTGTATCCGAAAAGATGGAATGGATGCGACGCTTCGCGCACAATGGGCCAGAGGCGTTTCATGGCGTCGGGATTAACGCCAAGCTCAGCGAGTTCCACGCTGCGATGGGCTTGTGTAATTTGAATCACATCGATGAAATATTGGCTAAGCGCAAAACAATTTGTGAGGCCTATGATCAGGCCTTGTTCAGTGGTCAGCCCTCCGCTGCAGTGTCCTGCGAAGCCAGTGGCGAAGCACGGATGATCCCTCCGCTATCCTCAATTCGCTACCGCGAGGGGGCTTCTCGGAATTTTGCTTATTATCCTATTCTGTTTCAATCCGAGAGAGAATTGTTGGATGCGGTCGTTCGCTTGGAGTCGAAAGGTATTGTGCCGCGGCGCTATTTTTATCCTGCGTTGGATCAAATTGATGAGCTTGGATTGTTTGATTGCGGAGCGTCGATAAGCTTAGATTTTGCTGATCGTATCTTATGCCTTCCTTTGGCTGATAGCATAGAAGCAAATGATCTTAGCAGGATCATTGAGGCACTTCAGAACTAGAACAATGAAGATTATGAAATTTGCAGTCATGCAGCCATACTTCATGCCATACATCGGATATTTCCAACTGATGCATGCTGTAGATAAATTTATTATCTACGACAATATCGAGTTCACAAAAAAGGGCTGGATGAATCGCAATCGAATTTTGATGAACGGGGAACCTCAATATTTCACTGTGAATCTGGAAAAAGGCTCGGACTATGCGATGGTCAATGAGCGGAAGATTTCACCTGTTTTTGTTAAAGAACGCCGAAAGATTTTAGCCAAAACTGAGGCGAATTATCGTAAGGCATCATTCTACGAAGAAACATTCCCATTAATTAAGGAATGCATTGAGTGCAGTGAAGAGAATCTCTTCGACTTCATTTATTCTTCAATTGTGAAAGTGAATCGTCATATCGGTATTGAAACGGAATTGATCATTTCATCGCGCTTGCCCATCGATCATTCATTGAAGAATAAGTATAAGTTATGGGTATTAAGTGAGCATCTCCATATCCAGGACTACATTAATCCAGCTGGTGGAATGGAGCTTTACGGGAAAGAGGAGTTTGCTGAGAATGGGATGAATCTCATGTTCCATCGGGCAAATTTGAGCGTGTATCCTCAAGTTGGTGCGAATGTTTTTTTTCCAGCACTTTCGATTGTCGATATGCTGATGAATCTAGGTAAAGAAGGAACTCACCAGCAGTTGAAAGATTTTTCGCTGCTTTAAACTGAGGGTAAAATCAATCGTCGAATCATTGTGTCAGTAAAAACCATAGGAGGAGTTAGGGGATTTTTTTCAGGGGCAAAGAATCTTGAATGCTTAGAGATTTTAAGTCCCAAGAATGGGCTGTATTCTAACGCACGCAGCGGGTTATATGCATTAACTCAAGTGTGTCACTGGCATCGTATTTGGCTTCCTTCATTTGTTTGCAATACGGTTCTGCAGCCTTTTGAAAAGGCTAATATAGAGTGTAATTTTTACCCAGTGGATCGCACGCTCATTGCGGACTTTACCGAGGTCTCAATAGAAGAAGGAGATGCGGTTTTACTGATTAGCTACTTCGGTGTGCCGACGGACGCTTCACACTATGCATTGTTAAAAGCAAAAGGAGCCTGCGTTATTGAAGATTTGAGTCAGGCCGTATATTTAGCGCCTAGCAAGCTTGCAGATTTTTCAGTATACAGCCTCCGGAAGTTTTTCGCGGTTCCAGATGGTGGGGTCGTGATTTCGAAGGGTGAACTGGTCGATTGGCCATATACGAGTTCACCAAATAGAGTTGAGTTGTTGCGGGCGATTGAGGCAATCGCAGGCCGATCATTATTTGATGCGGGTCTTTCAGATTCAAAGGATTGGGTTTCTGACTTTCAGAAATCAGAGGCGGCGTTGGTTGCTGACTTATTTCCCATGTCATTGTTTACGAAAGCTCAAGTAGCCGGATCAATTGATATTGAGAATGATAAAGCTCAGCGTATTAAGAATTTTGATTATTTACTGTCAGAACTGCCTGAAATTGCACTGATTCAGGATCGCAAGGGGGGTGTGCCATTAGGGTTTCCGATTGCCCTTCCGAATCGCGATAAGGTGCGGGAAATGTTATTCAAAAAGGAGATTTATCCGCCAATTCACTGGAATATCAAAGGCGTAATCCCTGCTGAATTTACAGAGAGTCACAAACTTTCGTCTCAAATAATGACAATCCCCTGTGATGGGCGTTATGATCTAAAGGATATGCAACGAATTGTTGCGGTGCTGCGCAGTGGGCGTAACTGTTTAAATAATGATTAAGTTAACCGAAGAGTTTAAAAAAAGTGAGAACTTAGAAGAGGTGCTCTCGAGGATCAACCATTCAATTGAGTCACTGGATGTTTGCCGACCGCAAGCCCCCCAAAAGCCAGTATTACTAATCTTTGGATGTCCTCGTTCTGGAACGACATTGTTCCTTCAATGGTTGGCGTCATTAGGCACTTTTGGATATCCATCAAATTTAATCGCTAGATTCTTCGGAAACCCGGCATTTGGTTGTGAAGTTCAAAAAGCATTGGTTGATTTTGATAAAGGCAATCAACTAGGTTTAGCCGATGTTTCAGAAGAATATTCGTCTTCCCTTGGGAGAACGAAAGGTGCCCTCGCTCCCAGTGAATTTTGGTATTATTGGCGTCGTTTTTTCAAATTTAAGGACATTCAGCAATTAAATAAAGAAGAGCTCAACGCGGCGAATTCACTGTCATTTCTAAATGGCTTAGGCGCGATGGAGCAGGCAACTGGCAAGCCGTTGGCGATGAAGGGCATGATTATGAATTGGCACATTCCATACCTAGCTGAATTATCTGATAAATTCGTCTTTATATCAATCAAACGGGATATATTCCAGGTCGCACAGTCGATATTAATGTGCCGTGAACTGTATGCTGGAAATCGTAATGCATGGTGGTCATTCAAACCGCCACAATACCTAGAATGGCTTGAAATGAGTCCAATCGAGCAAGTGGCGGCTCAGGCGATTTATACGCAAAAGGCGGTTGCCGATGGGATGGCTGTGATTCCAAGTAATCGTAAGCTGGAAATTAGCTATGCTGATTTTTGTGCAAATCCATCCGAAATACATAGGCAGATTTATCAAAGGTATCAGTCGCTGGGATGTGATATTCCACCTGAATACACCGGGGATGAGTGCGTCGACGAAAGTAATGATGTGCGTTTGAGTCAAGAGGATGAAAGAGTACTAAAAACTGCGATCTCTCATTTTGAACGAGAGTCCACGCTTTAGCTTACAGTGTGAATCTTTCTATTGCTTTCAGGTTACCACAGTAAAATAAAGTTCGCATATAATTGTGAGTAATTTATCAATCCGATTCATGGAAACCCCAACAACAGCAACTGTAACTAAAAGGTTAATCCTGCATGTTGGTTATTCAAAGTGTGGCTCAACTACAATTCAGGATACATTAACCGCCAACTATTCTCGCTTGCAGGAAAACAAAGTTTTGTTTCCTAAAATTCTAAGCGAGTCACCATCCTGGTTGCGCTTTTTTTGGGAGAAAAATCTTCCGGCTCTCTACCATGAGGAATGGGTTGCTTCTACCTTCCGTAAATTTTCGAAGGCCTTGAGGGAGGAATTAGAGTCTTCTGATTGCGAGACGGTGATTTTGTCAGACGAAGGTCTTATTAGCGTATCGGAGGAAACCGTTATCGACTTCAAGCGATATCTTGAGCAGGAGCTTCCTGGTTTCGAGATTCATATTGTGGTCATTGTTCGCGAGCCGATTTCATTTTTTACTTCGCGGTGTCAGCAGTTCATTTCTGATCGATATTTTGATATGACGGCGATTCATCAATTTCTGGGTGGCAAAAATATTACAAATGGATGGTCTCGGGCTGACAATTTGGCCATGAATCCCACGTCGCTTTATTCAAATCCAATTGGGTTATACGATCAGAAGTTTAGTCATGTCCATGTTTTAGAATTTGAGGAAATGATAAGTGATGATTGCGGTTTAACTCATGCTTTCCTTAGGGCCTGCGGCCTCAATATTCAGCTCACTGATATTCGACGCAATGAAAGTAGGAGCTCATGCTCGGTCGAGCTGATTGCTTATATAAACGAGATTTATCCATTTACTTCTAAAACTCAAAAAAATACACCATTGACTAGGTATTGGAATGACATGTGCGATTTCCATTCGATATCGGGTGAGAAATTTAAGTTACCTTTAGCTGTCTGCAGAGAACTTCGTAATAAGACGGCCGATGAAGTAGAGTGGTTGCGCTTACGTAGTGGTATCAATTACTGTGATGTTCAATTGCGGACTAATGACGAACCAACGGTATGGACTGAATCCTTTTATGAGGATATAATCAGGATCTACCCTGGGCAAGAACTGCCTGTTCAACTTGCAATCCTCTCTTTCATACGTGAAAAAATAAAGTCTGTAGATCCTTCTTCTCGAGCTATCCTCAAGAGGCTTCAGGGTTGGATTCGAATTCATTACCTTTGGCGTAGTCTGATTCGTCGCCCTATGTTCAAATATGTCTTTTTTGCAGAAAGAAAGTGGCGAAAACCCCAGAAAAAGTGGCTGAAAATCCAGAAAAAGTGGCTAAAAATGCGGAGGAAGGTAGTTTAATTCTAGCATTGGCTCCCTCATTAGCTTAAAGTTTAATGGTTTGAAGAAATGGCGCCATACAGAATATTCCTTACGAGAATTATTTTAATTTAAAAAATGTATATGAGCCGTATCCGTCGACAAATAAAAAACTATCTTAATCTCCGAAGGCTGAGGGCTCGACCTAAATATTTCTGTATTGGCAGGAATAAAACTGGAACGACATCGATAGCCAAAGCGTTTGAAAGTTTAGGTTTTCAAGTGGGAGATCAGGCTCTTGCTCAAGGACTGCTGCGAGATTATGTCAGGAGAGATTTTGTTCCGATCATTCGTTACTGTCAAAGTGCCGAGGTATTTCAAGATACTCCCTTTAGTTACCCTGAGACATTTAAGTTCCTGGATGATGCTTTTCCCGATTCAAAATTTATTCTTACGGTCAGGGATAGCAGCGAACAATGGTATGAATCTTTGATTCGATTTCATGCGAAGGTTTTTGGCAACGGACAAACACCTACAGCTGAAGACCTAAAGAATTCGCCGTATGTATGGAAGGGTAGAGCATGGGAATCGAATAGAGCATTGTATAATAGCCCTGAAAACGATCCATATAATCGCGACATACTAATTAATAATTACCAACAACATAATGAATCGATTCGAGAGCATTTTGCCAATCGACCGGATGACTTCCTTGAGGTTAATATTGCTCGTAAAGAAGATTATGGGAGGTTCGTTGAGTTTATCGGAGCGGATTCACCTTACAATGATTTCCCTTGGGAAAATGCTACTGCGAATGTTTAGTCAAAGTCTTGTTATTACTTGTTAGTCCAAATGTTAGTATTGATTTACAATGATCCCGATAAAAGATCACATTTGGGCAAATGACGTCTCGCCTCTGGTGAGTGTCCTCTGTCCGACATATAAACACGTTCAATACATCAGGAAGTGCCTCGATTCGATTCTTAGCCAAGAAACATCATTCCGCGTTGAGGTTATTGTCCGTGATGATGCATCCACAGATGGCACCACTGAGATCCTTAGAGAATACCAGACGGCTTATCCTGATTTAGTTAAGTGTATTTTTGAAACTGAAAATCAGTATGTGAAAGGCATTCGAGCGCTTCCAGTTCTTGTACGCCATGCAACAGGAAAGTATGTGGCGCTTTGTGAGGGAGATGATTATTGGTGTGATAACGATAAATTGGAGCAACAGGTAGCAATGTTGGAACAGAACCCCAACTGTTTTATGTGCGCAGCAAAAACGCGTATAGAAGAGGAAGGAAAAACAGATGCCCCCTCAGTTATCTTACATGGACTGCCTCAAGAATTTCTAAGTTTCGAGGATCTTTTTAGTCGGTGTTATTTGCATACCTCAACATATGTAATGCGTTCCTATCGAGATGTATTTGACCGGTGGGAAAAACATATTCGATTATCAGATACTGCTTTACGCCTAATCTATAGTGATTTGGGTCCTGTTGTATTTCTCCCTAAAGTGGTTTCAGTGTATCGAATTACTGGCGAAGGAGTTTGGTCGCGCTTGACCGAGGAGCAGAAATTAAAAGAAGAATTAGATTTATATAAATCATTCTATCGGCACTTCCACCTGAAATACAAAAAGCGGTTTTTTAGGTTGCTGATTGAACAATATTTAAGAGCAATAAAAATCAGCCACAAGAGGTATCGATGGCGAAGTACGTTTAGCCATCTGGTGAGTTTCCTGAGGCATACGTCAAAAAGTCCAATTCGAGCGTATAAACACGTTCAACGACTCTACCGAAATGGTTCACTGTAAGCATTCAAGAGAAGACTAAATTGGAATTCAAACTCAAGGCTGATCGAAACCGATGAACTGAACTGGTTCGGGTAAGTTGGGCAGGTTGCGACTACTAAATAAAGTAAAGAAACCAATAAAAAAAGAGAGGCGAATTCAACTCCCCAAGAGAATCTCGTGTCCAGTTTTCTCAGGACACATCATCAAAGCAAAAAAAAGCATATGAAAATAATTGATCGTTTATTCGGCAAAAAACAATTCAAATTAGATTTTCTCGTAGTGGGATGGTCGAGTTACCCAAACTGAGCCAGAGCATGTGTTAGTCTGGACGGGTTAATTA
>ERZ807291.6281-NODE-6281-length-14401-cov-7.394465_pt1 | contig 14401 bp, 12 predicted proteins | sample MGYA00521257_ERZ807291 | MGnify/ENA primary metagenome ERZ807291 (study PRJEB31413, sample SAMN03169783) | marine metagenome | biome: Marine; feature: Water; material: Subsurface seawater | place: North Sea | collected 2011-04-28 | depth 1 m m ...
TAAAGCTTTTCACCTTTTTTAATTTAATATTATAATCACCAATATCAGTAGATGGTCTAAATTTAATTTCTTTTGTCGAATTTCTTTTAACTTTTACCTTTGAAGAGGACAGACTTTTCTTTTTATCAAAAACATACTTACCATAATCAAGGAGCTTACAAACAACAGGATTGGCATCAGAAGGTGATACCTGAACTAAGTCAAGAGATGATACCCTAGCAGACTCAAGAGCCACAGAGAAAGCAACCATGCCTTGCTTTTCACCATTTGATCCAATAAGCATGACTTCTTCAGCCTTAATTTTATTATTAATTGGAACTGTATTTTTTTTAGTTGAAGCTATGATTTGTTACCGGTATATAATGTCTAGGAAATAAGATTCCTAATTTGTTATTTTTAATGTGAAGAATTTTATATCAAAACGTATCATTTTAATACTTTTTAAGGCTCTAAATAGAATTTATTCCATTCATCATCCTCGTATATATAAGAAACTCTTTTATTTAATCTATTCTTGTGTCCATACCAAAACTCAAAGTAGTTTGGTTTTATTTCATACCCGCCCCAGTAGCTAGGTCTCTGAGTTAAAGCGTGTTTATTATCTTTAATATTATTATATTTTTTTAAAACCTCATCATAGCTTTTAATAATATTTGATTGGGCTGAAGAAATGGCAAGTATATTTTTTTCTAAAGATCTTTGTGAAAAGTGCTCATCAGATTCAGTTGAATCAATTTTATTTATAATCCCCTCAAGCCTTATTTGTATATTAATATTATTCCAAAAAAAAATGCCAGAAATATTATTATTATGCTGAATATCTTTTGCTTTTTTACTGTCGTAGTTAGAAAAAAATACTAATGAGTTTTCAGTGATGTATTTTATATTTATTAATCTAGATGATGGCCGCTGATCTCTTCCGCAAGTAGATAAACATAAAGCTTCAATGTTTTTTTGACCAGCATTTTTAGATTCAATATATATATCTTTAAGCTTGTTTAAGGGTCTATTGTATTTATCGGATTTGAAATCAATCATGTTATTTATGAAAACTCCCTTTTATCTGAGTTACATTTTTTAACTTTGTTAAAAACTTAATATTATCAGTATTATCAAAATAATTTGAATTAAAGGTATTGTTTATAAATTCATTAAGCTCTATGTTTTGGCATAAATCCCTATAAACACTGACTCCAGAACAATGAACTCTTTTATTTTTTATAAGCGAGTTAATCCCAACAGTACTATTTATCAAAATAATTCCATCTGATAAATTAATTAATTCATCTACATCTGTGGTTGAATTAAAACAAATATTCTTAGTTATTCCATATATTTTTGCCTTTTCTGTAATAAAATTTTTATAATTTATTGCACCTCTATCTCCAGGATGTTGTTTAATTATAATTTTAAAATTTTTTATGTTTAAAGCTCCAAAAGATTGAAGAATTTCAAATATGAACTCAAATGTATTCTTATACTTTGAATGGTATTTTATTTGTGTATCGTCAAAAACTTGCAATGGTACAAAAAAAACTTTGATGTCATCATCTGCTTTTAGAATTTTTTTAATTGCAATGGAATCTTTCAATATGTTAATTGCTTTTGATAAATATTTACGAAACAATCTGACCGCCCAATAAAAAGAGTTAATTGGCCTGTAGGGCTTATAATTTCTTGATGTAATAAAATTAAAATTTGATATTAATGAAAATAATATTCGAGAATAATCTTTTGAGTAGAGATTCATTTCTAGACTAGGCAAGTTTTGATTATCATTAAAATTATCAAATGCAAATTTAGGAAAATGAGAATTGCCATTTATACCAAATGGTTCAAGTGTAATGTAACCAGGCCTGAAATACCCATCCTCAAAAACAAATAAATCAACATCAATATCAGCGCATATTTTAATAATGGGTTTGTGATATGGCCTTGAATCATTCATTAAATAAACTCTATTAATCTTATTTTTTTTTACGAATTTAGTAAAATATTTTGGCCACTCCTCTATTGTATTTTTGTAAAAAAACTCCTCTTTTTGATCATAGAAAAATTTTTCTGCAAAAGTAAAATGTATCTTAAATACGCTCCCACCATGCATTATTATATGCTTTGCAAATTCATTAAAAAAATTTCCAACAGGACCTTGTAACAACAAAACATTGGTCTCGCTATTGAAAAGCAATCTTTTATTTAAAAGTGACTTGTATGAATCTATATCCATAAGTCCTTAATTATTTTCTTTAATCTTATGAGCAACTTTAAAGTATGATTTACTAAAGTTTTTAAAAGTGGATTTCTGTGCTTTACTGTGCCCATCAGATGTATGGCTTCTTCTATTTCAATAGATTCGTAAGTTTCTGGATGAAAGTAATTTGGATAAATAATCAAACACCCATAAATAAGTTCTTGGAGAGAAAGTTTTCTTTTCCTTCTAGATTTAATAGATTCAACATACATATCCTTAGTGAGTCCCCAGCCTGAGTAAAAAGGCTCTCCATAACAAACGACCTCCTTATCTCTGATGAGTGCCTCAAACCCTGAAAGTGAGGTATTAACTACAACTACATCTACGAGGTTAAGCGCATCAATGATCGAAGCCTTCTTAAGTATTTTATCTGCATATAAATGCATATCCTCATTAGCTGAACTGCTTGATCTTAGGCCTGATTCATAATCAGGATGAGGTTTATAAATTATGTATTTATCCGGAAAGTCAGTGCGTACTTTTTTGAGAAATTCAAAATTATTTTTTACATAATTAGCACCATAATTTATGGATAAATCTTCATCAACCTGGCCAATTACTAAAATATTTTTTTTACTAAATCTTAATTCAGTTTTTCTACTTTCTAAATTATATTTAGTAATGTTATTACTTACTAAAATTTGTTTTAACTTAGTAACTCTCTCAATCATTTGATCATTTGTTGAAATTTGAATTAGTATATCTTCTAAATCTGATCCACGATGAGGATTGTAATAAATACCTTTTTTATCAAAAACCCATGATAATGGTTTCTTCATCTCTACACCCAGACCAACTGACCTAATAAATCCATCTTCAACAAAAATAATATTTTTGTGTTTAAGCATGCTTTCTGCATACCCCCATGAGAAAACAACATCATGGTCTTTCTTAAGATCTATAGTTTTCTGCTTAAGTATTTTCTCTAAAATAGTTTTTTTGAAAACTCCAAATTGGAGAGCTGCCACCCTTGCTTCGCTGGTAACCTTTAAATCTAACATCTAGTTTTCTACAAAAGAAATAAGCTCATTGGATACATCATTCCAAGTTCTGATATTTTTACTTGATTCAAGATTTGTATCAAACTTTACGTTTTTTATGATATCGACTAATTCATTTATGTTGTGAAAGTATATTGCATTTTCATTGTCGAATATTTCTACTTCCTCCGAGTATCTGATAAGAGTTTTTATACCATTACTTAAGGCCTCCATAATTGGTAATCCGTAACCTTCAGCTCTAGAATTTTGAATTACAGCAAAACTTTGGGAAAGTATTTTTACCAATTCTTGATCAGAGCATCTATCAAGCCACAATAGCTTTTTTTTATTGTTTAAAGTTCGAAGCTGATCTATCTCAGCATCACACATCCACCCTTCTTGACCAACTATAACTAAGGGAAAAGGTGGTCTGTCTAATGCATTAAATAAATCAATAATTTCTTTATAGCCTTTTCTGGGTTCAATTGTTCCTATCATACAAAAATGTTTTTTTTCTAAATTTTTGTCTACACATATACTAGAAGCAGGATTGATTACTCGAGTATTCGATCTATTTACTTTACAGGAGTTGGTTTCAAGCCACTCAAAGTAATGTTTTCTTGTAATATTTGAAAGGAAAATAATCTTGTCAGCATAATTGGTAATATTTACCATTCTTTTTTTGTGTCTTTCACTTTCTCCATTAATACAGAATTGTGGTGATCTTATCGGTATAAGGTCATGGATAAGAACTACAAAATTTTTGCAAATAAATTTTGGTATCTTTACAGATATTTCATTATTCAATCCTGAATGACCAAAATTATAAAAATTTCTAAATTTAAATAGTGTTGATAAAAATGTTAAAGGTAGGCTTATTATTAAATATTTAAACAATTTTATTTTTGAGATCCTTTTGCTCTCAAGAATATGTTCAAAAAGAATAATGGAAAATTTTCTTGGTAAAACAATAGGTATGAATTTATATCTAAAATAAAAATTATAATGTAGATTATAGCTATTGATAAAACCTATGAGTACATTATCAACACCGGTCATTTTTCTATTCTTTATATTTCTGATTATTATTCTTGATACATCAAAAACATCAGACTGAATTAGCATTAATCTAAGTTGCTCTAGTTCGATAGGTTCTGAGCATTAAGAGCGCCAGTTACTGGAGTAAAGATCGAGCCTATAATGCTTAAAATTCTTTGGCTTTCATATATAGAATTGTTAGAAATGATAACGATATCATCATCATATATCTTTAAATCGCTTGAATAAACTAGGGATTTTTTTGTAGATAAATCTATGGACATCAACATATAATCTTTTTCAATAAAATCATATTTATAATCAAAATTAACGCTTTTATCATTAAAAATATTTACGTTAGGTTTTGAATTTAATTTTAATATTTCTTTATAATCAATACCATTGTTGGTTTTTCTAAAAATATAAACTCTCTTAACATCACCTCTATAGTTATTGATGCCATAAACCTCTCCTAATATATTCAATAAAGAGGAGTTATCAGGACCAAATCGGACCACTTTGTTAGCATTAGCTCCTCCCAAGACAGTAACTTTTAGCGGGCGATAGTCAAACCTAACAATATCATCCGGATTTAACCTAATATTATTAATAGATTTGTTGTAAATAGAATCAAGAGAGATAGATTGTGATGATGAGTTTCTTGAAACAGTCACAAGATAGCCGCCAGAGTCATTGTTTATGCCTATAAGCGAAATAATATCAATAATTCTTTCATGTCCCTTTATTTCATATGATTGGGCATTTGCTATATCACCTACAATATTTACAGCTCTTGATAAAAAAACACCATCTATATAAACCTGTGGATTATTGGCTTTAAGACTTATGCTCTTATAGATTTTATTTTCTAACTGTCCGATATTAAGATTAGATGCTTTGATTCTTCCTACATATGGTATGTATATATTACCCTGATTATCAATAGTTTGTGGTGGCAAAGTAGTCTTTGCAATTGATGATGAGCCACTATCTTTTGATAGGTTATTTTTTGAACTAGATCCAAAAAGACTAGTTGGGCCAGACTCCCAAATGTGAATATTAACAATATCACCAATTTCAAAAATTCTTATATCATTTTGCAAGCTTTCTTGCTGATAATTAAAAGTATCGCTAAAATAATTTTTTGTGAATAAAGAAAAATTACTTTCGTTAACCTCCACAAAATGAACATTATCTTTATCAACACCACCCTTAGCACCAATGCTCTCAAGACTTGTGCATGATGTTAAAAATGCTAGAAATATCGTCATATAAAATTTATGCATATGGCGATTATACTCCATCAATCATCCATTTAAGGGTATCTTTTATATTAATCCTTTCAATATTTTGTGTAATAGAATTAAGTTTAGAAATACTTCCTGTAATAGATTTTATTTCATTAGGGCGGATAAAATCTTGATTCACATATACCTCAATATTATGCGAGGTAATTTTTTCACATATACCTATGATATCTGCTATTGAATATGCACTTCCCGAGCAAACATTATAAATTGAGTGCTTTAGATTTTTTGATATGACCTCTTTATATACTTTGCATATATCTCTAACATCGGAAAAATCTCTTGAGATTGAAATATCCCCAAGCTCGATTACTTCTTTCTTAGCTTTAAAATGTGAAATAATCTTTGGAATTAAGAATTTTGTATCCTGATGCAGGCCCGTGTAATTGAAAAATCTTAATATTGTAGTATTAAAAAAAGGCTTATATAAATTAACAACATTTTCTGCAGCAAGTTTGCTTATAGCATAATCATTTACTGGCTTTATAGCACTAGACTCATTGATAACATTATCAGAGGGTTTATATACGTTTGCGGTGCTGGCAAAAATAAAATGCTTATCATTAACATCAAGGCTTTTGAAGGCCTCAAGTATGTTTTTTGTACCAACTATATTTGTATTATATATTTCCTCTATATTGCTATGAGCAACATAAGTAATTGCAGCCAGATGAATTATTATATTCGGGCGATATTTGTTAATTACATCATTTACATTGTGTAAATTTGTTATGTCACATGAAAAATAATTATTATCTTTAGAAAGACAAGTACCATTTACATTATAGTTATTTGAGGCTAAGAGAGATTCAAGGTGTTTGCCGGTAAAGCTTTTTATACCTGTGATCAATACCTTCATTTCTAAAAAGAGGTATTATTTTTATTTCTTCTGAGATCTGCTTCAACCATTATATCACATAGCTCACCAAGGGCAGTTGTTGGTTTCCAGCCTAAAATATCTTCAGCTTTTTTTGGGTCGCCTATCAAAAGCTCAACTTCAGCAGGTCTGTAGAAAGCCGGGTTAATTCTTATCAAGGTTTTATTACTTTTGGTATCTATGGCAATTTCATTTTCACCAGAACCCTCAAAAACAAGATCAATATCAGCTGCAGTTGCTGCCATCTTAACAAAATCACGAATTGTTGTTGTTACATTTGTAGCAAGAACAAAAGTGTCTGGCTCTTTTGCTTGCAGCATCAGTCTCATACCCTCAACATAATCTTTAGCGAATCCCCAATCTCTTTTAGCATCTAAATTTCCTAACTCTAGTACATCTAACTTACCTAACTTAATTTTTGCTAATGAATCAGTAATTTTTCTTGTAACGAATTCTTGACCTCTCAGTGGTGACTCATGATTAAACAATATTCCAGAAGATCCAAAAATTCCGTAACTTTCCCTATAATTGATTGTCATCCAATGAGCATAAAGCTTAGCAACCCCATAAGGGCTTCTTGGGTAAAAGTCAGTTTTTTCTGTCTGCGGTATAGATTGAACCTCTCCAAACATCTCAGAGGTACTCGCTTGGTAAAACTTAATTTTTTTATTAACCAACCTGATAGCTTCTAAGATATGAACTGGACCAAGCCCTGTAATATTGGCAGTTGTGATTGGCTGTTCAAATGAAACACCTACAAAACTTTGAGCAGCTAAATTATATATTTCATCCGGTTCTATTTTATCAAGAAGACTTATAGTATTACCTAAATCAGTAAGGTCGTATTCAACAAGAGTCAAACTTGGATGGTTTTTAATACCAAGTTCCTCTAATCTCCAGAAATTAACAGAACTAGTCCTTCTATATGTTCCAAAAACTTCATACCCTCTTTCTAAAAGATTCTCAGCTAAATAGGCTCCATCCTGCCCACTTATTCCAGTTATAATTGCTTTTTTAGTCATTTTTAATTACCTCGTATCCATTTAAGTTATATTTATTTTTCGTATCTAATTCAAATATTTGAATTTCCATATTTTGCTCAAGATTAGAATAAATTTCAAAATCTCTAGATATATTTTTATTCCACTTTTTTATAGTCAAAATCTCTGAGAGCATAGTATGCTGAGCTAAATTTGACAGTATCTTGAGATGAATCTTAATATCTGAAAATAACTCCAAATCTAGTTTTAATGTATATTTCCCTTCTGTAATTTGAAAGTAATTCTGATTAAGAGTAGGTGCAGCTATCAGAGGCTTTCTAACTTTTATAGCTTGCTTGTTATATGCAATCTGATCTAAATAATTACCTTTTTTAATTAATTTGTTAGCTGGATGTATAATAAAGTCTGGATTTTTTTTACCAAAGATTATTTTTTCAATTTCATCAACTGAACTAGACCATGTTATGTGCTTTAAGTCTAAGTCTTTGGAATGAAAATCTCCATCAAGAATAATATTTGCTAATTCACTAGAATTTTTAAAATAAAATGCTTGATTTCCAGCAAGTTCTTTAAAAACTGCAATATCTCTACATATTATTGGTAAGTCACAAGCATTTGCTTCAAGTATTGGCAGCCCCAAGCCCTCGCCATAAGAACCAATAATTAGAGACTTAGAATTCTTATACAAAAAGTTTAATTCAGGATCAGACACAAATTCTAAAAAAAATAGTTTTGTATTATAGAATTTACTTTTATAGATTTTTTTAAGAGTTTTATCAATTTTCCAGCCAATTTTTCCAATAATAAGAAGTTTTTCATCGCTACCTTTTTTCCAAGCTTCTTCGAATGCATCAATAATATCTTTATGGCCTTTTCTAGGCTCAAGTGTTCCAACAACAATATGACAATGTTTAAATATCTGTTGTTTGATGTCTTTGCTTACCTTTTTATCAACCTTTTTATTAAATAAACCGGACTCCCCAGCACCTCCTAAAAGACAATGGTAAGCATTAGTCTTCTTAAAGTTTATATTACCAACTTTCTCAGATAGTTTTTTAAAATCATCCGAGGTTGTCTTTGACATAGAAATAATATTTCCAAACATAATTGCGCTTTCAAAGTACATCTTATGTATTTTGTGAATATTTTCGTCGAAATATTCTTCCTTTGTAATGGGCAAAATATCATAGACAATTGGAAAAATCCTTACACCTTCAGAATACATATTGCTAAGCAAAGCAATATGCTCTCTATACAAGAAATGATTTAAGTCTAGACCAACAAAAATGTCATTTTTAATAGGCTCGTATATTTCATTTGGCATTTCACCGAGTTTACTAATGTCAAAATCAGCAAGGTTAGCATTAATTTTTCTTTCAAAATCATTTCTAATTAAAAAATGAGTGCCTTGGCAGCTAACAAACTTAATTTCATATTCATCATACTGCCTATTTAAGAACTCTGCACAAAGATTTCTAACAACTCTTTGAATACCTGATTTTGCATCATTTATAGAGATTATAGAGACATCAAGTAATATATATTTCTTTCTAATTGGAAAATTTTTACTGAGTGAATTTACAAGTTTAGAAAGATGTTCATGAGATTTTGGATTAAAATTACTAGTCAATTCAATAGGGTTTAGGTTCTCAGAGAAGTTATCTTTATTTGGATAGGCCGAATCAGTATTTTTAATAGCGCTGAAGGCTTTTTTTACAACATTAGAGTACGTGTATTTAGAAGTATATTTTTTTTGAATGTTCTTATGTTTTATCAAATCATCATTTCTTAATTTTAAAAATTTAGAAATCTTATCGTTTAAATCTCTCTTGTCTTTTGGATTAAAAGTGTAATTCTCATCATTATTAATAATCTCAGGAGTTGCTGATGTATTAGAACATAGTGCCAGGCTATTTAATTGAATAGCCTCTAATACCGGCAAACCAAAACCCTCAGCAAAAGATGGAAAAATAAACAGGAAGCAATTTTTATATAGGTATGTCAGTTCCTCATTTGATACTTCATAAAAACAATGAAGTTTAATACCCGCTCTTTTTGCTAATTTTTTATATTTTATTTCAAACTCAAGTGTAGATGGATTCGATGCCCCACTCACAAACACAACCTCTAAAGATTTCTTTTCAGCCCTAGAGAGACCTGTAACGGATTTTAAAATTATTTCAAAGTTTTTTCTCCACTCAAATACACCAACACTAAGAATAAATTTTTTATTAAGTTTTTTAAATTTTTTTGGGGTTTTATCAACTGCTTGAAGGTAATTCAATTCAGAAGCCATCCCGGTACCAATATTAGTAATTTTATCAGCAGAACAGCCAAGCTCTATTGCTCTATTTTTAGAATATTCTGAAATAGATAAAATGTAATCTGATTCAAAAAGAGCTTCATTGCAAATACTTTGAAATTTTTTTCTTAATTTTGATGTTAAAAAAAATTTTGGGTAGTCATTAGGTATAAAGTCGTAACAAATGGAAGCAGTTTTAAATGATTTATTAGATCCCTTTTCGAAGAAGTTAACTGCAGGCTCCATCCACCCTGTATTAAGATGAAAATTAAAATATAAATCTGGTGCAATGCTCTCGACAAATATTTTTTTTTGTCTTTGATTGTCTTTAAAAAACTGTCTAGTCTTTTTATTATCTTCAGAGTATATAAATGGTATTCCTGTATAACAGTGTATTTTATCCATCCCCACTTCATTTACAAACTCATGCAATAATTTATCATTTTCAGCAAGAAATGAAGAGCATTGTCCTCCTAAAATAGGACTAAGGTCAGGAGTTGGATACATCTTTGTTGTAAGAAAATGAACATCATGATCTTTATTTGATTTAAGGAATTCATTTAAAAAGTTTTTGGCATAACGGCCAATTCCTCTTTTTTTATCTCCTGTTTGGAATACAGTTAAATCAAATAAAATTTTCATATCTAGTTTTGCCTTAAATACATAGAATACAAACTTTTATCTTTAGAGTTTGCAATAATAAGTTCATCATGAATTAGCTCAGTGGAAAACATAAATAAATATTTTAACTTACCTTTGGGCATCGAAAGATTATAGTGATATGTAAAACTTTCTTCACCAAAATTATCCTCTAATGTATCTTTTTTGAAGAAAACTTTTAAAAATCTATACATTGTCATTGCAAAGACTTCTAACTTTAAAAAAATAAAAAATCTTTTGATATTTTTTTTGCTTGGAATAAGATTATAAGAAATTTGTTTTATTTTTTTTGGAATTCTTGATATTTTTCTAGTCGAGAACAATGTTTTATAAAGCCTTGAGTTAACTTTGTGATTTAAAAGATTTATTAGATTTTCTTGTTCTAAAATAAGCGTATCTCTAATATTAATCTCTGAATTCATTTGATTAGTAACATGCTGCAACTGATTGAAATGATTAATATTATTTGTATTGGCATTATTTAATAAAATATCTAATTTTGCTTGTTGTGAATTCAGAAAACGGATGGATGACAAGAGCTCGTTATTATTATTAGATAATATCTTGTTATTATCTAATTCTAGTTCGATGGATGTTCTAAACTTTTGATTTTGTAAATACAAATCCTCATTATTGCTAGTCGTATATGATGTTTTTGTAAAATTATCAAAAATATTTACAGGCAGATCAAAATGCTTATAAAGCTCAGCTTGTTCATTTTTTATAAAATATGAATTCAGTCCATCAAAAAAAACATGCATATAATTATTATGTTTAAGATAATTATGAATATCTTTGCTGGATTGTAGCTTTATTCTTTTTGTTGGAATAGTGTCTTCAAGCATAATTAAAGTGGGGCGATATTTTTGAAGATTTAATCCAAATAATACTTGTAATTCAAGCCCTTCCACATCAATTTTTAAAAAGTCAATTTTTTCAATTTTGTATTCGGTTAGAACAGAATTTAAAGTTTTTACTTTAACTTTTCTCTTTTCATGTTCTAATTTAGATTCAGAAATATGCATATCTGCAATATCATTATTTAGTGTTGAAAGGCCAGTATTATAAAAATAGGTAATATCTAAAAATTCTTCTTTATCTCCAATTGCAATATTGAGATTAATATCTCTTTGCCTTTGCTCATTAAAATATTGAAAAGATTCTAGAATTGGCTCGATGTTAATACCACTCCAGCCCTTATCATAGAAAGCTTTGGTTACCGAGTCATGCTCTGGATGATGGGCTCCAACATCAATATAAAATCCAGAATTTTGCTTATCAAATATTCTGTTGATATAAACATCTTCAAAATTTTGTGAATGTGATAAAAAATGCATAGTACTATAAATTTGAGTTCGTATTATACACATAAAATGCATGATCAATATCAGTAAATTCTGTATATTTATCTTTTTCTAATAGGATGACTTTGCTACATCTATTTCTTATAACATTTTCATCATGAGAAACAATTACCATTGCTGAGCTAGATTTTCTATCCCATAGCTCATACTCACATTTTTGTTGGAATTTTGCATCTCCAACTGCTGTAATTTCATCTATTAAATAACAATCAAAGTCTATAAGCATAGAGATACCAAAAGCAAGCTTAGCTCTCATTCCAGAAGAATATGATTTCACTGGCTCATAATAATAATCACCTAACTCAGCAAAATTCTGAATAAAAGCTTCGGCTCCCTCAAGAGGTCTATTATAGACTCTGCATATAAATCTCGTGTTATCAAGACCAGATAAAGAACCCTGAAATGCCCCACCAAATGCTAATGGCCAAGAAACGCTCATATTTCGTTCAATATTTCCAGAGGATGGTTTCTCGACATCGCCAAGCAATCTTAAAAGTGTTGACTTGCCAGCACCATTTTGACCGATTATTCCAACTTTTTCCCCTTTAATAATTTGAAAAGATAGATTATTAAATATTATATTTTTGCCTTTGGATGTTTTATAACTGTGGCATACATTTGTAAAATTTATCATTGAATTTCAACCCTTTTTGATAAATGGCTTAGTAATATCAATGATAAAAACGATAAAATTATTGTAAAAGTTACGAAATAATTAATGTTATAGTAAAATTCATTTATTACATCGCCAAAAAAACCTTCTCTCAATAGCTCCACAATATGTACCATAGGAACGTATAATATGAAATCACGTGTTCCAGCTGGTAGCCAACTTACAAAAAATAGCGCTCCTGACAATGGAAAGAGAATATATGTGAACGGATGCCAAATTTTTTCTACAAAAGAAAATAGCTCAGTTGCACACCCAATAAATATTCCTAGAGCAGTTGCAAACCAAGTCAGAAGAATCCATGCAAATATGACTTTAATTAAATCCTTAGGAAAATCAATTTGATTAAAAAAATAGAATACAACAAATAAAATTATAAAAGACATTGTTACACCAATCATTTCAAGAAGGAGCCTTGAAAGAAAAATGTCAATGAGATTAACATTACGATGGTACATTAAAGCTTGATTTGGCTCTACAGCAAGCACACACCTATTAGAGCTGTTTCTCCATAATAATACTGTTGAGTATCCGGTTAAAGCAAATGCAAACGGTGTTATTGAATCTGAAGTTATACCTTTAACTAAAAACCATAACGCAGAGACCCCTAATGTGAATACTAACGGTTCAACAAACAGCCAAAGAGCACCTATATTTTTTCTTCCGTATCTCGTAATTATTTCACGAAATATTAAAGCCTTGATAATACGAAACTGAACCTTTAAATTTTTTTTAATAAGATTACGAATCATTGTGTTCTCTTATTGCTACCAACATGAATCTTGAGATACCCCATATGACTAGCAATAAAAGAATGTAAGAAATAATAGAAGATATACGCTCAGGATAAGTGGACTTATCAGATAAATTTGGATTTACTATCCTTTCTAAGTAAAGTTGTTGCCTGTTAGCCTCATTAATCGCACCTTCATATGATGCAAGTGCAGCTGCAAGTTGCTTTTCTGTAAATACATTATCACTTAATAGTTCAAAATATTCAGGGGATTGACTAGTTAATGAATTATCATCACCTGCGGTGTTAAGTAGTAAATTTTTAACTTCACTCTCAAGAGATATTACCAGTTGATTTTGGCTTTCTATATTTGGATTTTCTGGTGATGTTTTAATCATATGAGAAAGCCGAGACTTTGCAATCACGATTTGGTCTTGGATTTTCGAAATTAATTGAAGTTGAATAACTGATTGTTTTTCTGGATCAATAATATTATTTTGACTGCGATACTTGGCCATTTTAGCTCTAGCATTTTCAGCATTTTTCCTTGCAGAACTTAGCTCATCTTTAGAATAATTGATAATATCTTTCTTCGCTCTGTCATTGACCTTGTTGATAATTTCTTCAGACTTCAATAATAAAAGTTCATTCATTTTTAATGAAATTACTGGGTCAAACCCATAGGTAGAGAGTGTCAATATTGAGGAAGATGAATCTTGAGATAACTTAACCTTCTTTTTGTAGTATTTATAAAAAGACTCATTAGATTTTCTTGTACCAAAAAGACTAAATTTTGATATTGGATCAATAGTAAGCAATGAAAAGCTTCTTTGTAAATCAAGCTCTTCATCCAAGTACATCATAGCGTTTCTAGATTCAATATACTCTTGTGCGCTATAGATATCGTCTAAAGCTCTAGCAAAACTAGTGCCTTTGAATAAAAGCCCTAGGGCAGCTGACCCTCCTTGCTGTTGCTGAGGTGACCTTATTATAAATTTAGATTCTGTTATGTACTGATTTGAAGCAATTAAAGAAAAATATATTAATATTGATCCAGAAGGTATGATGACCATGTAGAGGAATAATTTATCACGTAGCCCTTTAGCATATATCTTTTTTATTACTCTCTTAATCATAAATTTTTAGTCCTGAATAATGTTGCTTATGGTACCCGAGGCCGGACTTGAACCGGCACGATATTTCTATCGAGGGATTTTA
>ERZ807291.6285-NODE-6285-length-14396-cov-6.400460_pt1 | contig 14396 bp, 10 predicted proteins | sample MGYA00521257_ERZ807291 | MGnify/ENA primary metagenome ERZ807291 (study PRJEB31413, sample SAMN03169783) | marine metagenome | biome: Marine; feature: Water; material: Subsurface seawater | place: North Sea | collected 2011-04-28 | depth 1 m m ...
CCATGTGGCATTGCGCCAGTAGTGATCTGATCAAGTTCTGTCATGCTTTCTACGTCAACCACAGAAACTGTACTCGGAACCATATCACCATGCAGGTTAAAGTTTACGACATACAGTAAGCCCGTTACTGGAGAGATTTGCATCGAGGCAGGGAAGAGGCCTAGTTCAACAGAACCCACTACTTCATCCGTACCAGTCTTATACTTATATAGTCTTCCATAGGGGTTTCCGTGTGCAAGGCTCAGGTACCAGTATTCGCCTGCCGGGCCCACTGTAATACCATGTGGGCCTTCAATTTCTTGAGGCCAAACACCCACTTGAATGTTTTTGATCGTTTCAGCTTTCTTACCATCAAATTTTATGATGGACACTTCATCTTCCGATTCAGCAGTCACATAGACATAATAGTTCTGTGCTTGAACGGCAGTGGCTGCTAGCACAAATAGTGCTGTCAAGAATATTCTTTTCATACTCGTTTTGGTTATGAAGTGAAAAGGTGAATAAGAGATGAAGTAAATTTTACTTCATCTCTTATTCACTCAATTACTTTAATTACTTGCTTTGAATCTTAGTTTCTTTTGGCTTTTCTGGCTCTAATTTGGCAGACCACAGTCCACTGTTAAAATCAGAGTAGAAAACGTGTCCTTTGTACAACTGAGCACCCCAAGTAAATGGTGCGTTTGCAGTGTAACCATTCGGGTCATTAGGTACAATCCAAGCCATTTCTCTGCCTTGTGCTCTAAGATCACCCATTAACTCACCACTTAAGTCTACTATACGTACACCCTCATTGTAGAAGGCAACGTAAAGAATATCATCTTCTATCCAGTAGTTATGAGAACCTGCGTTCGGTACTTCAAAACGTGCAATTTCTTCTGGATTGTCAAGGTCCGTGAAATCAACAATGTGAAGGTAACCAGCAGCTCTGTTTACCCCACCTTTTTGTGTGTTCAGACCGTATGGGAATATTTCATCACCACCAATCACATAAAACTTACCAGTAGATTTACTTCTATAAGGGAAGGCTGCGTGGTTTGCATTGTTTGGATATGCATAGCTAGCAAACTGTGTTGGATTCTTAACAGAACCACCAGCGATTCCGTTTCCTACATCAACTAATTGCAGCCCATCAGACCAGTTAGAAGAATATGCAATACCATCTTCTACCCAAACATCGTGAATAGAATGGCCAGGCGTGTCTAATTCGAATTTAGAAACTGCATATGGCTTGGTAGGATCTTCAATGTTGATGATGTAGTACTTCTGTCCACCACTTAGGGCGTAAATATGATTGTCTGCGATAAATACATTGTGCACACCACCAGTCATATTTTCGTCAAATCTTGAGATGATTTTAGCGTCTCTTGGATTCTTAACATCAATTATGACCAAACCATTTTTCCTATCTGAAGCACCTTCACGGCTAATCACACAGATCGTACCATCTTCTGAAATCTTAACATCATTTACTGTTCTCGCATCCACTTGAACAGAATCAATCTTAGTCATGTTCGCAGGATCTGTTACATCCCAGAAATAGGCAGTACCATCAGCACCCCAAGTTCCTGTGACAGCGTAGTCTCTTCCGTCAATGCCTTCCCAAACCCAAAAGTCTGAGGTGTGCTTGTCTGTTACAGAACCTTGACCTACTACATCAATTTTTCTAGCCACGTCTCTAGGGCTTATTTTAAGTGTTTTCGAAGCAGATGCAACGCCACATGATACAGTTACCGTATACATACCGGCTTCATCAGCTACGAAACGTCCATCTTGCTTGATTAGACCTGCAGCATTATGGCTCGTATTATCAGAAACACCATTGTAAGAATAGTATAGTGGAGCGTCAGTCACTACGTTTCCTTTTGCATCGAGTGCCTTAGCGGTGAAATGGAATACATCACCTGTCCTTGCTTGATCGCCATCAGCAGTCAATTCAATTCTTGTGATTGGATTTTTCACCACGTTGATGTTCACTGTGTTGACTACATCTTCAGATTTTATCTCGATACTCGTTTTACCAGATTTATAGGTAGTAATCATACCGAATGAATTTACTGTAGCAATAGATTCATTTTTAGAAGAAAAGGAAACGCTAGGGTTTTCTCTTACTAGGTCAGCCTTATCAATTACTGTATAGGTCAACGTGATTGGTGTACCCGCATAGATTTTGTTTGGCACATCGTCTACTTTAATTTCAGCTATAGGAGGGAAGTTAACGGTTACTTGAAAAGTTTCCCTTGCTGCTCCTGGAGAAATTGCAATGATATCAAAAGTACCCGGTAATAGGGCTGTCAGTGTATTCTCATCATCAATCGAAAGACTCTTACGTGCTCTTGAAAGAATCCTAACAGGAGTTTCCAGCTTTTTGCCGTCTTGCATAACATAGGCATTTAGCTTTTGCTTTGCTCCAACTTCGAGCACTATGTTTTCTTGCTCGAGAACTATTTTTTGGCCAAAAATGGCTGCTGGCACAGTCAGTAGGAAGGCCAGTACATAAATGCGAGTTAACTTCATCATATTCAGTTTAAAGAATTTAGGTGATGAATGTACTCAATCTTGGATAGTGATACAAGGTGCTAGTATGTGTGTGGTTACCAAATGGATTTAAGTGATGTGGTTGTGAGTCCATTAAAAGTCACTTCACCTTCTTTCGAGAAGATCATACCCCTCATGTATCCTTGCTTTGGAAAGTAGAGCTCCGTCATTGAGAACTCCCCTTTGTTTACGAATATTTCTACCGAAGAGTGATCGAAAAAGACTTCTAGTTCAACCTTTTGGTCATCAGAAATATTCCTTGTTTGTGTATAGTGGATTTCTTTAGCAAATCTTTCTTCAAAATCTGTATTGCCAGATTTCGTCCTATCACTAAAGAGACGGCCGTCTTTAAAACCTAGTTCGTAAACATCACCCGTTTCGGGATTGTCAAGCCTAACACCAAAATACTTGGAGCTTGATTCGGACAGATCAAAAGTGACTTCTAGTTTGTAGGGGAGTTGAAATTGCTTATCGTTTCGTTGATCAAATCGATAAACATTGTTTTTGCCGACTTTGGCATTGTATTTCATTTCAATTTTGTCCGACTCGAGGGATTCAAGTTCCTTCACAGGCCTTGATTCAACAGAGTAGACTCCTGTTTGATCGTTTCTTTTCAGGTGAAGGCTGCGAGGTAATGTCATTGCACTACGCCATTCTTCTGTTGGAACTACTTGGGCATAATCCCAATTGCTCATCCAGCCTATAAAAAGTCTTCTGCCGTCTTCTTCTGGTATGTCGGACCACGTAACACCAGCATAGTTGTCTCTACCATAATCTAACCATGAGGTGCGTTCGGGGTATTGGCTATTGGTGAAAGTCTTACCGTCAAAATCACCAACAAAGTATTGGGTGCCAGATCCACCATTAGGTGCTCCTGGGTTAATGCTCACAAGTAAAACCCATTTTTCACGATCTTCCCCTTCAATTCGCAGCTTGAAAATATCTGGACATTCCCAGACGCCACCGTGGGCACCTTCTTCCATGCCATAGTCACTTTCGAATTGCCAATCGATCAGGTTAGGGGAGGTGTAAAATTTGATACGGTCTCCTGCAGCAAATACCATCACCCATTTTTCACTTTCTTCATGCCAAATCACTTTAGGGTCGCGGAAGTCTTTAATGCCAGGGTTGGGGATCACTGGGTTTCCGTCATATACTGTCCATGTACGTCCTTTATCAAGGCTGTAGGCAATGCCTTGGGTTTGAAAGTCAATACGTCCAGAACGTTCCCCTTCCATTAGGTGCTGAGTGAAAATTGCCACCATGGGAGGGTGTTCTCCATTTTGAAAACCAGTAGTGTTTTTCCAATCGATGACTGCGCTGCCAGAGAAAATATCTCCTAAGCTATCCGGATACAACGCAATGGGCAGACGTTCCCAAGTAACCATGTCTTTACTCACTGCATGCCCCCAGTGCATAGGCCCCCAAACTGTACTATCAGGATGGTATTGATAGAATAGGTGGTATTCATCCTCATAGTATACCATACCATTCGGATCGTTCATCCAATTGGCTTCTGGCGTAAAATGAATTTGAGGCCTGTATTGCTCTTCTTGTAGTTCAAATACAAGGGCTGGCTGTTCTTTAGAGCAGCTTATAAGCGTTAAAGCGAAAAGAAGTAATAGTCCGTATTTCATTCCTGTTTCATTAATTCTCTTTCTAATGCTTCTAAGGACTTGCCTTTCGTTTCTGGCATTACTTTCCAAGTGAAGAGTAACTGCAAACACATCATAAAAGCAAAAAATGCAAATACTGGCCATGGATTCTCTCCGAATATTCCTTCTTCTTTGTCAATAAATACTGGTGTGAGTAGCGTGATTAATGCAGCAAAAACCCAGTGTACTCCTGAACCAAAAGACTGACCAAAGGCCCTGACTTGATTAGGGAATATTTCAGAGATAAATACCCAGATTACCGCGCCTTGTCCAATAGCATGTGATGCGATAAAGATCAAGATAAAGGACAGGAGCAGGGTTGGGTCTGCCCCACTATAAAAGGACCATGCGGTACCTGATAGGCCAATAATGTAGCCAATAGAACCAATGTACATAAGGGTCTTTCTACCTAGCCTGTCAATTAAGAACATGCCCAGCATTGTGAAAATAAGGTTGATGCCGCCAATTGAGATCGAACTTAATAATGCGTCTTTGATACCAGCGGTGTCAAGTAGTTCTGGCGCATAGTATAAAATGAAGTTGATGCCTGATAGCTGATTGAAAAACGCTAAAAAGAAGGCGAGCATAATAGGTTTTGAATACTTCTTTGAGAAGAGTCCTTTGTGCTTACCTTTTGGTTCTATATCCAACTCAATTGCCTTTAGTTCGGCTTCGGCATTGTCTGGGTTAATGATCTTTAGGACCTTCAACGCTTCATCGCTGGCCTTTTTCTTTAAAACTAACCAGCGTGGACTTTCTGATACGCCAAGCACCATAATAGAGTAGAAAATAGCAGGGACGGCCTCAATTCCGAGCATGTATCGCCAATCGTTTTCTCCACCAATACCTTCAAGCAGGTAGTTTGAAATGAATGCAATCAAAATACCGAATACAATCATGAATTGATAGAGCGCTACCAGTTTACCTCGGTCTTTTGAACCTGAGATCTCAGAGATGTAAGTAGGGGCCGCAACAGACGATGCGCCAACGCCTAGGCCGCCAATAAATCTAAAAATGGAGAATGTATATGGATCTGTCGCTAAACCTGAGCCTATAGCAGAAATCAAATAAAGGATACCGATCCAAAAGAGTGTTTTTTTCCTACCGAACTTATCACAGGGTATTCCGCCTAATAATGCTCCGAAAACAGTGCCCCACAGGGCCATGGACATAATGAATGTGCCATGAAAGAATGGTGTCATATTCCAAAGCTCCTTGATGGGTTGATTGGCACCAGAAATCACCACGGTGTCAAAACCGAAAAGAAAGCCAGCTAAGGCTACTGTGATGGCCCAGAAGCGTAGTTTGTTAGATTGCATATGGTTGTAAAAGGTCAACGAAAGATAGTCTTTTCTATCGAAAACTATCTCCCAATATTGATCATTTGCATTAGGGGTGGTTCACGCCCAATAGGTTTGCTTGGTATCATCTGAGTAGTCTTGAATCCAAATTTTTCGTAGAAACCCACCGCATTTGGATCAGAGAGCACTTGAATTTTTTGATTTGCAAAATATGGCTCTGATAAGGCTCGTCTTAACAGTTGAGATCCATGTCCTTTGCCAAGGTGCTCTGGTAAAACCCAGCAATGCTCAATGTTGAAATGATCAGGTTCTTCAATAATGATGCAGAAGCCTCTGATCTGGTCGGCTAGCTTCAGTACCAAGACAAAATGCATGCTTAGGAAGTCCTTGGTAAAGGACAAATCATCTTCCCAAAGGGCAAGCCATTCTGCGGGGTAGCCCCAGTGTGCTTTCGCCTTTTTTGCGATGCTACCAAACAAAAAAGCATCCTCAAGGGATGCTTTTGTAAGTCTTGATATTTCCAATTAGTAATTAAGTTTCTTTAGATATTTAAGACTAGTAGCTAAGCTTTCTAATGAGTTGTTAGCAAAGTTTCTGTCCTGTTCGATAAAGAAGTATTTCATCCCTGATTCTTCTTTATGCTTGAAGATTTGTTTCCAGTCAATGATACCATTTCCTAATTCTGTCATCGGTTTTCCTTCATCCAGCGATAGGTCTTTTACATGCCAAAGCGCAACTCTACCACTATTCTCTTTGAAAATTTTCAGAGGATTTTGCTCTGCAAATCGTGTCCAATAAATATCAAGTTCAATTTGAACTGCAGATGGGTCGGTATCGAGTATGATATCGAAAGGTATCTGGCCCTCCATCTCTTGGAATTCAAATTCATGGTTATGATATGCGAAACCCAAACCTGAACGAGCACACATCTCACCAGATTTTTGAAGAAGCTCAGCAAGTTTCTTGTACTGATCTATGTTCTCTCTCTCTGAGGTATTTAAATATGGGCAAACTAAATATTCAGCACCTAGTTCTTTGGCGTCATCAATAGCGCGTTGGAACTCATGGTTAATGGTTCCCGAAATTTTCTTACCACCCGATCCTGTCGGAATGTGGATACTCTTGACATCAATTTTTGACTTTTTAAGGATGGCTTTAGCTTCTTGAATAGGCTTTCCAAGTATTTTCCCATCCTGGAAATCGAACAATTCTACATGGTCATACCCAGCTTTCTTGAGTGTTTTGAGCGTGCCAGCCATGTCTTGATAAATAACATCTCTAACGGTATAGACCTGAAAACCGAAAGTTTTTATGACACCATCGTCAAACGGATGGGAAAGTAGTGGTGAGGCTGCCATAACACCTGCTGAGGCTAAGCTAGCCTTTTGGATAAAATCTCTGCGTTTCATGTAATACAAATTGGAATTCGACTCAAACTAATAAAAAACAACCTTTCAAACTACTTATCTCTGGTCATTGGGCCTATTAATTCAATAAACGTACCATTTCTAGAAGCTAGAAGCTAGAAGCACAACTATATCTTCTCATACATCTCTTTAAGCTTCTTCCGTGTGATGGTATCCTTCCAGTTACTACCGTGTGCATTTTCCCAAAGTGGTTCTAGGAAGAGCGCGACATCATTCATTTTTTCCAATGGATTATTGCTTAAACCTGCACAGATGTCTTGTGGTATATCAATTTGGTGTTTGTCTACCATGGCTTTGAACTTCTCAATGCCTGCGGGATAGAACTCTTCTAATTGATCACAAACAATGCAATTATCAATTCCTTGTTTGGTGCCTAATAAGTAAATTAGACCACCTTAACCATTGGCAAAATTCTTGAATGCTGTCATTAGTCTTCGATAAATGCTTTTGCGTTTTCTAAATCTTCAGGAGTATCGATCGCGATGCCCATGTATTCAGTTTCTACCATTTTGATCTTTTTACCAATTTCAAGATAACGCAGGCACTCGATTTTCTCGGTGTCTTCCAAAATGGTCATAGGTGTATTGTAAAAATCAATCAGTGCCTGCTTCCTAAAGGCATAAACCCCTATGTGCTCATAGTATTTTGGGTTTGCAGCGTTATTTCTTGGATAGGGTATTGGTGAACGAGAAAAGAGCATGGCGTAATTCTCTTGGTTCACTACGACCTTCACATAATTAGGGTCCTCAATTAAGTTTACTTTGTTGAGGACTTGCATAAGAGACGCTAAATCAATTTGGTCTGCATCAGGACCTTCAAAAACAGATAATAATTCAGTAAGAGGCCCCTCCTTCGTAAAAGGCTCGTCACCCTGAACGTTTACGATAATGTCCGCTTCAATTTGTTCTGCGGCCTCGGCAATTCGATCGCTACCGCACTCATGTTCTTTCTTACTCTTAATCGCTTTACCGCCATTATCGATTATTTCATTGTAGATGATATCTGAGTCAGTTACTACGTAGGTTTCTGAGAAAAGGCAAGTTTTGATAACTGCTTCGTAAGTTCTAAGAATAACAGACTTAGTGCCAAGCTTGGCCATTAGTTTGCCAGGAAACCTAGAAGCCTCGTATCTAGCTGGGATGAGCGCAACTACTTTCATGAAAGCACAGATTTGATAGTTGCTGCCATTTTCTCAGCACGCTCATTTACTTCTTTTCTTTCTTCGTTACCGAATATTTCAAAATCTGGCATATGGGAGTGATTTTAGTCTCAAAAATAAATAGAAAAGATGATGTCTCATAAGGAGTAAAGCGAATAGAATTTCCATCATGGGAGAGTGAATCTGATTCTGAAACAATTTTCCAGATCCCTTCAGGGATTTAATATTGTTATTAATTGACAATCAGTACTATAGAGGGGGGCACTTCTTTTGGTGGACTACTTGTCATAAGAGGAGTGTAGCTTGAGGAATAATCAAAAGGAGAGTTTGTAGGTGAAGTTGATGATTGCCTTCCCTATTCGTTTGAGATTAATTTTAACAAGTATGATTTACGGTTCTTTTTTATCGATTTCGAGAATATTAGGCATAAAAAAAGCCCCGAGAGATCGGGGCTTTTCATTTCGTATAACATGATCTTAGTCGGTTGTGATAACGCCTCTTAACGCGAGCACATTAACAGAAGGAATCGAAGATCCCTTACTTGCATTAAGCGCATCAATAATAAGGTTAGCCACAATAGCATAACCTCTTGGGTTAAGGTGAATACCATCCGTAGAGAAGACACCGTTTGGACTGAAATCAGGTGCTAGATTTACACCATCAACTCTAATTCCAAGCTCTCCATCCACAGCAGCTACAGCGGCATTGCCCATTGCGGCTAGTGCTGCATTCGCTCCATTAGTAGGATCAACTAAGAAACGTGCCGTAGCGGCATCAAGACCAGCAAGATCTACAAGTGTAGGCTGAACATCTACTAGCGTTAGTGCGCCTGGTGCAGATTGGTTAATACCAGCTACAACGCCAGCTATAGTCGCATTGAAAGTAGCCCGTGTTCCAACGACAGTTTGAACTTCTGATGCAGAGAGAATCAAATTATCTGGAGCAGGGTAGCTAACACCTATAACAGCTGTAAGCTGTGGTACACCACCGACAACTAAAGGTTGGCCTAAAGAAGCAGCTGCACTTAAGGTTGGTAAATCACTGGATGTTGCTGGTCTAGATTGTCTGTAAGGATCTAAGGCCGCACGTTGTCCAGCAGATATTGCACCTGCACCAAGTAATGCGTCAAATAAAGGTCCGATGTCAGCTAGTGCATCATCATACATGAGTATCGGGTTAGCGCCTAGGGCGTAAGACACTTTTCTAGCATTGGCTTGCTCAACAGTTAACAATTGAAATTGTGCTAAACCATCCAAAGCAGCATTTAAACCTGCAAAGGCCCCATTAAGTTGATCAACAGTTGCTTGATCTGTCATAGGAATGGCATTATAAGGCACAGCTCTAAAGAAAGGTGCAAGGATGATTTGAGGGATTGTCATTACGACTCCTTGTGCTCCTGATTGAACTAAACCTCCGAGTGCTTGTGTCAAAGAGGCTTGAAAAGCACTAGCGCTTGTAATTAAAGCTTCATTTGCTCCACCACCAGCTGCATATCCTAGGATATCGTTGTTTCCTAACCAAAAACTGAAGAAGGTTGGATTCGCTGCAAGCGCATCACCTAGTACAGTGCTTACACCCGGCTGACTAGCAAAACGACCATATAGTCCGTTTCTCGCTGCTAAACCAGCGTCAGCGACATCAACCAATCTCATACCTGGAACACCAAAGTTATTCAGTGCAGCTTTGTCACCACCATAAGGAGTTGGTAATTCACCCACCGTAGGAACAGGTCTTAAAAGACTCAGACTAAGCTCTAATCTTCCAAATATATTTGTACCGTCAGTTCCTGAAAAACCATTTGCAGATCCAATATCTGGTTGATTAAATGCTCCACCACCAATTCCAGAAATTTGAAACTGCTGGGCCAATAGGTTAGGGAAGGAGTGAGCCTGCCCACTTGTATACAAGGCATTATCCATAAAGCCCGCAGTCAGCGAGTTTCCAATCGCCACGTATTTACTCAGGTTTAAGTCGCCTGATGTTCCTGTTACTTCACCTGGGAGCGGGTTTTCCTCTTCCAGTTGTGCTAATAGCGCTACGTCTTCATCGCAAGACTGAATGACGAAGGTCAATGCTAAGATTGCAAATAAATATATCTTAATATTTTTCATGTTCGTTTTGAGTTTTACTTGAAGAATTCGTCAAAAGTGATTTGTAGGTAATAGATACCGCCCACACTTGGGTTACCAAATGAAGTAGTATATCTCTCATTCAATAGGTTACTCGCACCTAATTTGAATATTGTTTTCCACTCCGGCATATTATAGCTCACTTGAGCATCTAATGCACCGTACTCAGGAATAATACCTACACCGAATGAAGACTCCCACAAGAAGGCTTGTTGCCATCTGTAGTTAATGTTAAAACCAATTCGTTCTGTAACTTTTCTATTACCAAACTTCAAGTTATAACGATACTTAGGTGTGTTATAACTTGCTCTAAATCCCTGTGACAATAAATCGTCTTGAGAAATCAATTCGTTGTATGCAATGTTAGCACCGAAGAAGTAACCACCGTCAAGCGTATAGTCAGCCGAAGCAGCCCATCCTTGAGATTTTACTTGTCCATCAGCGTTGATGTCAAATCCGAAGCGTTGCGTTGCCACGGTACCATTTACAACTGCGCTTCTCTGAGCAGGAGTTCCTGAATCAGGGTTTGCGTTTGTTAAACCATTCGGTACTGCTTGTGTAAAGTCGATTTCTGCAATAAAGTCGTTATAGATACTGTAGTAGTAATAGGCATCTATTAGTAATCTTCCATCCATGAAGAGGCCTTTATAACCTACTTCGAAAGTATTTACTTTCTCTGTTTTGAACTCTTGGTTTACACGTGTTTCGTTCACTAGGAGAGAAGGGTCACCAGCTGCACGAGCAGCATTTACACTATTCGTCTCATAGATTTGATTTGTTTGGAAGTTGTATCGATCGACTAATAGATCATTACTACCAATTAATCTTCTTGTTACAACATCAAGGTCGATGAATTGATCTTGAGTTGTTGGGATACGGAAACCTCTTTGGAATGAACCACGAATATTATGGTTACCAGAAATTGTACCTACTGCCGAAAGCCTAGGAGAAAGTTGTCCTTCAAAGAACTCATTCTTGTCGTATCTGACAGAACCTTGCAACTTCAAGTTATCATCCATGAAACTCTTGCTGATCTGAGTGTAAGCTCCCCATTCGTTAAAACTAATCTCATCACCGTTGTTGTCTAGGGCGAAGAGTGTTCCTTCAGAATTTAGGTTGTAGGTTCTAGCGTTAGCACCTACTACTATATCTGCCCAGTCAATTCGATCAGATAAGTTCCAGCTACCCTCTACGTGGACTAGGTTTGATTTGTCAAGGAACTTTGCACCGCCATCGGCAATGGAAAGTGCTCTTATTGCGTCTGCTCTGTCATCAAAACCAGGAGTGCCTGGCTGCGGCTGCACAGCGTCTGCAGCTAGTCTTGCTGCTGCATGTGATGCTTCAATACCTGCTCCTTGTAACCTTGCACCAGCAAAAGTTTGGAGGTAAGGTGCCAAGTAGGTTTGTTGGTTTACTAAAGAGGCCAGCGTATTGGCTGCATAACTATCTCCAGAGTTTTCTCTAGTCGTATAAGCCCTAACATAGAAGTCAGAACCTTTTAGCTCTAATTTTGCGGTTGCGATAGTAAAGTCATCGAGTACAAACCTATCATTTGCGGTGTATACTGTACTTCCTGAGCCATAGTTAAGTTGACCTAAAAGCTCTAGGTTATCATTCAATCGATAATGCACCGCACCACCAACCTTGATACTTTCCGTTGTGTTGTCTACAAATGAGGCTTCATCATATCCAGTGGCAGTAAAAAAACCGTCTAAGCCATCAGGAAGGAGTGTTCTAACGGCACCTAGGGAAGTATTACCGCCTGCAATTGCGATGTCTGCCACTCTACCTACACTGATTCCGAAGTCACCATATGAGTTTACACCATCATAAAACCTATTGTTTCCTCTTTCTGTAGCTCCACGTTCAACAACACCTGCAGTAGCCAAACCTTGATCTCTTCTATCTGTGCCGACAAAGTCATTCGCTCTTAGGAATGACCCTGTTACTTTAAATGCAATTTTGTTGTTAAATGATTTTGCCCATCTAAAGCCGTAGTCTTGGTAAAGCTCAGCGCTTTCCGTCAGAGGGCCATTTTGGTTAGTCTCTACCGTGTTAACACCTGTTTTAGCGTAGGCACTGAAACCTTGATATTCGAACGGGTTCTTTGATTTAAGGAGTAGGATACCATTGATTGCGTTTGGTCCGTATAGGGCAGAGGCTGCACCTGGAATTAATTCTGCAGACTCTAAATCAAGGTCGTTGATCCCTACAATGTTACCCACTGCAAAGTTCAAGCCTGGCGCCTGATTGTCGATACCATCGATCAATTGAACAAACCTTGTATTACCGTTTGCTCCAAAACCACGCGTGTTAACAGATTTAAAAGTTAAACTCTGCGTACTGAAATCTACTCCTTTGAGAGTAGCTAAACTTTCATAGAACGAAGCCGCTGGAGTATTTTGGATATCTAAAATATCAAGCTTTTCGATAGAAACAGGAGAGCTAAGTATACTCTCTTCGATTCGAGAAGCAGATACAACCACGTCTTCACCGAAAAACACCGACTCTTGCATTCTTATCTCTAGGTTTGAGACTTCATTCTGAGTGATCTCTACCTCTTGAGACTTGTAGCCTACATAAGAGAATATTAAGGTAAGCGGAGCACTACTGTTTACAGAGAGGGAAAATGTTCCATCGGTCACTGTAATAGTTCCAACTACTTTGTCTTTTACCCGGATGTTAACCCCAGGTAAGCGTTCTCCAGTGGCATCGTCCACTACAGAACCTTTTACTGTTACTTGTGCTTGAGCAGACAGTGTAATCGTTTGCATAATCAGCAGTACAAGTATAGTACAGGTGAAAATTCTTTTCAAGTTCATGATCATTGAGAGTTTTAAAAGAAAATAAAATTTGGCTTGCCTAAGTCTCTAAGATTGCAAGATATAGGCTTAATTCCAAAAATAAGATGTTTTCGGAAGTAATAATGCCAATCATAAAAATAAATGCTCGTCATATATGACATTTTTATAAACGGCATAAGACGATTATGCTCAGAATTGTCTGTTGGTTATTATTGTTGAGGGTTGCGATTCTCTTCCTCAAGATGCTTTACTAGTTTTTCACAAAGCCTGTTCATGGCAGTCGACATAAACTCGTCTCCAGTAGAATTAAGAACGCTTTGGGCTAATCCACCAAGGCAATCTACATAGAAGCGCTTCATCTCATCAAGGGGCATTTCCTTATTCCAAAGGTCTATTCGAAGGGTGCTTTTATTCTTATCGTCCCAGATGGATAGACTAAAAGACTTCGTCTCTTCTTCTTGATCACCGTCTTTGTCCGTAGCGTTCCAAAAGATTTTTTCTGGTATGTTTTCTTGGTCTAGTTCGACCCTAAGTTTGATTTCTGATTCTTTCATGCTCTGAATTTAGCGAGTCAAATATAGTATAACTGAACTTTGATGACAGGTTATGTCTGAGACAAATTGTTCATTTTTTGTCTTAGGGATCTATCTTGTAAGGATAGGTTGTTATCGAAGGTTAATCGATTTTCATTTCAGGTATAACGCCCTCTATGATAAGTGTGCCTTCTGTAGCGGCCTGTATTTCTTCTACCGTGACACCGGGGGCTCTTTCTAAAAGTTTGAAACCGCCTTCGGGAAGTATATCAAGTACTGCCAAGTCAGTTACGACTTTTTTTACGCAATGAATTCCTGTAATTGGTAAGGAGCAATTTTTTAAAAGCTTTGAGTCTCCACTTCTACTGGTGTGTTGCATGGCAACAATAATATTGTCTGCGGAGGCGACCAAGTCCATGGCACCTCCCATTCCTTTAACCATTTTTCCTGGGATCTTCCAATTGGCGATGTCACCATGCTCAGAGACCTCCATGGCGCCCAGGATTGTTAGGTCTACATGTCCACCTCTGATCATTGCAAAACTCTCAGCAGAACTGAATAGGGAGGAGCCTTTGATTGTGGTTACAGTTTGCTTTCCAGCATTGATTAAGTCGGCATCTACCGCTTCTTCTTCCGGGAAAGGACCGATTCCGAGTAATCCATTTTCGGACTGTAGGACGACACTAATATCATCTGCAATAAAGTTAGCGACTAGCGTGGGAATTCCTATTCCCAGGTTTATAAACGTACCATCTTGAACTTCCTGAGCGATGCGCTTCGCGATTCCGATTTTATCTAAAGCCATGGTAATTTGAATATTTGGTGATGTGTTAATTTGGTGATTTTTTGCTTG
>ERZ807291.6296-NODE-6296-length-14372-cov-5.551163_pt1 | contig 14372 bp, 15 predicted proteins | sample MGYA00521257_ERZ807291 | MGnify/ENA primary metagenome ERZ807291 (study PRJEB31413, sample SAMN03169783) | marine metagenome | biome: Marine; feature: Water; material: Subsurface seawater | place: North Sea | collected 2011-04-28 | depth 1 m m ...
ATAAAACAAATATCTAAAAGTTATAATTAAAGCTGCTAAAACAAATGAAGATGATATTTGAGTCAAAAAAGATCCTATCATTAAAAATGAATTAAAAAATAAACCTTTATTTGGATTTGAGTTTTTAGAAATTAATAAATTATAGAATACTAATAAGGAAGAAACCTGATTTGATAGTTGTACATTATAGTATGCTAGTCCAGGTGGAGCTGATCTCATTTTAATTTGATCCAAAATAAGTTTATCTTCAATAGTTGGGAAAAAATTTCTTAAATCCCAAAAAAAATCAATCAGAAAACTCTGTAATATTGCAACACAAAGAGATAATGAAATAGTTATGAAATATACTTTTTTGAAGTATAAAAAATATCCTTTTTCTGAAATCGATTTAAAGTAAACAAAAATTATAATAACCCATATCCATGAAAGTATTAAACCCCATAAAAAAGAATAATTAACGGAAATACTTAGAATACAAAAAAATAAAGCAACCAATAAATTAACAAAAACTGTTTTATCAAATTTAAATTCCAAATTAGATTTTGATAAAAAAAGATTTAAGAATCCAAGAAAAATTAAAATAGCAGCTAGACTCAACCCTAAAAAAATATGGTAATAACCAATAAATAAATATGAAACCACAATAAGAAAAATATAAATCTTATTTATCATAAAATAATTTTATTATTGTATTTAATATAAGCTTTGTTTCTAGAAATCAATGAAGAAATGGCTGATATAGCAATCTTATAATTAAGAAAAACTAAACCATAAACAATTTTTAAAACTGGAATTATAACTAAATTTTTTATTTTTATATAAAAGGGCAAATATTTATGCTTTCTAATTAGAGCTCCTCTTCCTAAAGAATAATTCCAAGATTTAGTCCAAATGTCATTAAGTGATTTTTTACTTAATTTTTCAGAGGGATGTAAAACTATCAAGGATGGATAGTAAAAAATTTCGATATTTTCTTTTAATATTCTTAGAACGAAATCAGTCTCTTCACTAGCCCCATATTTTGCCCCTACTCCAAAGTTTTCATCAAAAAACCCAACAGAATTAACAATCTCTTTTTTAAAAACTAAAGAAGTGCTTAAAATTGTATCGAAATTAGTATAATTAACCTTTAATTTTCTATCTCCTTGGTATCGAGAAAAAGATTTTGTTTTATTTTCAATTGTCATAATTCTTCCACTGAAAACAGAAAAGTTTTGTAAAATCAGTTCGTTTAAATTTATAAAATAATTTTTAGGCAATATTGCATCATCATCCATTAAAGCTATAAATGTTCCAGTTGAGAGTTTTATTCCAACATTTCTTGAAATTGAAAGACCTATTTTTTTTGAATAAGTATACTTTGCATTAAATTTTTGACATAGATCTTTCACTTTGAATGAGTCATCTTGATCAATAACTATTATTTCATAACTAAATTTTGTTTCGATTGATTTTATAGATTTTAATAACTTAGAAAGCTCAAACTCACGTCTATAAGTTGCTACTATGAAAGATAAATCAAAACTCATATTATTTTAAGTTCTTTTTTAAAAAAATTAAAGGTTTTAAAACAAAAAATAAAAATTTATAATATAAATTAAGGTTAATTAAATATTTGTTCATTAATTTAAGATCTGATCTAATTAATGCAAATCTAAATTTAATTTTAATAAAATTTAAGTCCGAGAAATTCTTCTTATGAAATTTTTCTAAATCATCACATTTAATTTTTTTCAAATTTCTAAATAAACCTAAACTTGCATATTCTAACTGATCTACTGTTTTCTTACTCGAAATTGAGTTATTATGTAATCTTAAAAGATATAAAGGTTGATTTAAAAACCCTATTTTACTAGCTAAGCTAAATCTTAGCCATAGATCATAATCTTGAGAATATTTAAAATATTTGCAATACCCACCAATATGTTCATAAATTTTTTTTCTATACATAGTTGAACCATGAACAATAATATTTGAAAAAAAAAGTCTTTTTTTTATCAATAGTTTAGAATAAAGGTTGTAATTAACGGTTTTCAGCTTATTATTATGTTTATCTATAATATCCACACTAGTAAAGAGAAGACCAATATCAGGGTTTTCTTTTAAGTAATTTGATTGTTTTTCTAATCTTTCTGGATGCATTTCATCATCAGCATCAATTCTAGCTAAAAAAGGATATTTTGTTTGTCCTATTGCCTTAATTAAACATCTAGTAAGTCCGATATTTTTTGTGGAGTAGATCTTTATTCTACGATCTATGTTTGAATATTTTTCTAATATATCTAACGTGTTGTCCGTAGAACCATCGTTATAAATTATGAACTCAAAATTATTTAAAGATTGATTTAAAACACTTAAAATACATTTATCTAAGAAATTAGAACCGTTGTAAACAGACATAATTACTGAAACCATAAAACCAAGTATTTTTAAATTAAAATATGTTCATACTTTTTTAAAACAAAATCCAAACTATAATTATTATTGATATCGCTTTCAGCCCTAGCAGATAATTTTCTCTTTTTATTATCGTCAATAAATTTTAATTTATTTAAAGTTTGGCAGATATCATCTACACTAAATGAAGAAATTAATAAACCATTTTCTCCATTGTTAATCAGTTGACTTATACCTTCAACGTTAGATCCAATAGAAATACATCCGCATGACATAGCCTCAATTAATGTTTTTGGCATTCCTTCAAAAAATGAAGGAATTATGTAAAATTGATACTTATTGTAAACTTCTGGAAGAGAATTGTTGGGGATTTTACCAAAAAATTCAACATCAGAATTTATATTTTTTTTTAGACTATATAGTTCTTCTTTGATATCTCCACCCCCATATATATCTAAACCAAAGCCTGATTTTTTTATAGATTTAATCAAAGAATAAAGATTCTTTTCAGAGGATAATCTGCCAACATATAAAATTCTGTCTTTATAAATTCTGGAGATAATATCATTACTAGATTTAAATTTTTCTCTGTCTACAAAGTTTGGAATGATAGAAATTTTTTCTACAATTTTATTGTTTAAATTTCTCAGATATTTCTTATTATGATTAGAAGCTACAATTATATGATCTGCAAAATGAATTGCTAGTCTTTCAGATAAATAAATTAGTTTTAATCTTGTCTTGGAAACTCTATTGAGATTAGATTCTAACTGAGATTGAATGTATCCTGATCTTAAAATAAATTTTTTTTTTAATAAAAGACTAGATATAAAAGCACTCCACCAACCATCAATTTGATTTGTCATTAAAACCTTGCAATTTTTTATTTTTTTAAGAAAAATAAAAGGTACTAAAACTGAATAAATCAATGACAGAATTTTTCCTTCATTTAAAAATTTAGGGGGACAAAATACTTTAATGTTAGTATTTAAAAGATCCTTTTTTTTTAGATTTTCTGCAATTTCACTATCATTACTTCCGTATGTAAACCAGTAAACTTTACGAATATTAGTTTGTAAAATTAAATTTTCGTATATAATTTTTTCTCTGTAAAAAAGACCTGAATCTACCCAATGTTTCAATGAAATTCCTCTTGTAAAAAATAAAGCTAAATTCATTTTTTGTTTGGTAAATAAACAGCGTAGATCTCACCAAACCTAGTATCAATTTCAGAATTTACATAATTAATTGATTCTAATTCATTATTTAATTGTTCTTTAGTGTACTCTGTAAAGTGAGTTCTATCTAACCTCCATTCAACTCCCATATCTCTTTTCAGTGGTGTAACCCATTCTCTTTCAATTGAAGGAACTCTAATTAGAATTTTTACTTTATTATCTTTTAAATTTACTTGTTTAATTATATCCTGTAAAAAACTGACTCTATCATCAATATGCTCTAAGACATTACTCATAGTTAAAATACTTATTTTACCGTCAATATGATCTGAATAGTTAAATTTTGTAGCATCTCCAAGTAAAAACTTCAAATTATTATTTTTGTAACTATTCATTGCATCTGAAAAAGAGTGTTTTTCAATTTCAATCCCAAATACTTTCTTGCATTTTTTTGACATATGATAAGCCATCTCTCCAGTTTTCGAGCCAATATCAAGAACTACATCATCTTTAGAAATATTTGAATTAAACCAATCTTTATAGTTAATTATTTTATGTTTTGGATGGACTCCAAAAGCCTTTATTGAAAATATAGTTGCAAATTTATATGCGTAGGTATGTATTATTAATGATGTTTTTAAAAGTAAAAAATAAATTTTTTTCATAATTATTATATTAAATTTGTTTTGAAATCCATTGATACGTTTTTTCCATTCCTTTAATCAAAGGTTCCGAAGGTACCCAACCCATATGTTTATTGAATAATTTGTTGTCTGAGTTTCTACCTCTCACACCAGTTGGACATTTAAATCCATATTTATCAACAAACTCCTTTCCATCAATATTTTTTATTTGTATTTTTTTTTGAGAACATTTAATAGCGTATTCTGCTAATTTATTGATTGTAACCATTTCCTCGCTTCCAATATTTACAGGACCAATAAATTTATCTTGTCTCATAAATCTAAGTACCGCTTCAATACATTCGTCTATATATAAAAAAGAACGAGTTTGCTTCCCATCCCCCCAGACTTCAATTAAATTGTTTGACATTGCTGCTTTTCTACACATTGCTGCTGGAGCTTTTTCTTTTCCGCCGTCCCATGTCCCTTGAGGGCCAAAAATATTATGAAATCTAGCAACTCTAACTTGAAGATTATAGTTTCTATAAAATGAAAGAAAAACTCTTTCGCTAAATAATTTTTCCCATCCATATTCAGAATCAGGATTTGCAGGATAGGCTGAATCTTCAACACAATTTGGATTATCTGGATCTAACTGATTATGTTCAGGATACATACATGCAGAAGAACTGTAAAATATTCTTTTAACTTTATGTTTGGTTGCATAAAATGATGAGTTAAGATTTATAAGAGCTGAATTGTGCATCACATTTGCATCATTTTCACCTGTAAATATATATCCTGCACCTCCCATATCAGCAGCCAACTGATAAACTTCGTCAAAAAAGGGATTTAAATTATCAATTTTAGGAACTTGCATAGATTCTGAAACAGAGTTTGGATCACGTAAATCAGCACTTATATACTCATCACAAATTTCTTTATTACTAAAAAATTCATGTGATTTTTTTATATCAACAACCCTTACCCAGAAACCTTCTCCTTTTAATCTCTTAGCTAAATGTCCACCTATGAACCCACCTCCACCAAAGACTAATGCTGTTTTTTTTAATTTTTTTTTATTCATGTTTAATATATATTTTTAAGTTTTCCATTAATTAGTTTAAATGATTTATTATAATTTGCTGAAAAATTTTCGTCATGAGTTATAAAAATAATAGTAATATCTGTGCTAATATTATTTATAGTCTTAATAATTTTTATTTCTGTTTCAGAATCTAATGAACTAGTAGCTTCATCAAATATAATTATTTCAGGATCTTTAAATAAAGACCTTGCTATTCCTATTCTTTGTTTTTGGCCTCCTGATAAATTTTTTCCATTTTCATATAAAATTGTGTTTAAACCATTTTCTAGCGAATTAATCCATTCTTCAATAGATACCTGTTTTACAATTTTATTAATTTTATTTAAGTCAATATCATCTATTTTTAGCCCAGGTGCTATATTTTCTAATATTGATTTATTTGAAATAAAAATGTTCTGAGGAACATTAGATATCAGTGATTTTATATGATTGGGAGAAATATTCTTAGAGTCTATATCATCAAACATAACTTTTCCACTTTGGGGTTGTAAAAATCCGATTATAATATCCGTCAATGTACTTTTACCAACTCCAGACTCTCCTTTTAGGCAAATTCTATCTCCTTTATTGATCTCCAATGAAATATTGTCAAATAAAGTGTGATCATCATAACCAAATGATACATCAATTAATTTTATAGATTTTGAAAAATTAAAGTTATTTTTTGATTCATCATATACTTCTTCATTAGATTTTTTATTTAAATATTCTAAAACATCAATAAATAATTTTTCTGACCCATTATAATTAGACCAAGCAACAAAAACTTGCTGAAAAATTGGTACTAATTTTTGAGCTCCATAAGCAAATCCTGCTATCAGAGGAATTGCCTTGACTATATCTTGTGATTGACTAAAGTATAGATAGACGGCCATTAGTAATAAGAAAATAACACTCATTGATTCTATGAGAAATCTCGGGAATGAACTTAAAAACGCGTTAGATGCTTGAGTTGTTCTGTAATTTTTTTCATTTTTTCTAAAATGGCTAATAACACTATCATGAAGATTAAATAAATAAATATCTCTAAAATTACCTACTGATTCTTGTAATATTTTGATAATATTGTCAGATGCTGAAGACATTATTGTACTATTCTTATTTAATTTTTTTTTCATAAAAAACCCTATTAATAAATATGCCATTGAAAAATAAAAAAAAGCAAAAATCGCAACTTCAAAACTAATGTAAAGCAATAAAGAAACAATTGAGGCAATTATAATTAATGAGCTTGATAATACTATAAATGGCATTGCTACATTCCCAATAATAGTATTTATTTTATTAGTGATATTACTGATTATAACATTACTGTTAGATTTTATATACTGATCGTAACTTTGAAATATAAGTTTATCAAAAAGACTCTTACTAATATCAAAACCAATTTCATAAGCAAGTTTTGTTACATTTCTTTGCAACAAAATCCTAACTGAAGTTACCACAATTAAAAAAATTATGAATGTTACTATAGTTATAGAAATTAATTCAGTGTCTGAAATATCATTAAGTTCAATTCCAAAAAAATCTGAAATTTTTGTCCTAAAAAGTGAAATATTAAATAAGGCAGTAGTAAAAGGAATAATTGATCCTATAGAAATTAATTCGGAAAGGGCTGCAGATAATGATAAAAAAATTATTTTGTAATAATTATTAATATTTTCTTTGCTTATATATTTTTTAAAATTTAAGAGTATTTTAAACATACTTATTTTTAAATTTTAAAATTATTTTTTTAAAAAAATTTAAGTAATTATTAAACTTAAATTTAGATATATTATTTAATTCTCTATGCTTAAATAAATTTATCGGAATATAACTTTCAGGTTTTTCTATTCTACATATATTTTCCAAAAATTTGATAAAATTTGAATTTTGATTTTCAAATGAATAATCTATTTTGGTTTTGTTCATGTTATTTATTAGTCTATCTCTTTTATCAGAATCTAAAATTAATGATTCAATTGCACTATACCAACCACCTGAACTGTAAGCAAGAAGGCCGTTATATTCATCTTTTATTAATTGACATGATGATGGGATTAAATCAGCTATTACAGGAACTTGAAGAAAGGCAAAACTTATAATTCTACCTGCATTTGACGGCATTTTGAATCTCAATAAATAATCATCATCAGTTTCATTAAATGCATTAGATAAATAAGAAGATTTATTTTTTATTTGAGTTAAATTTTTAATTGGCATAGCTGAAGGTACTAAACCAATATCAACTTGTGAAAGGATTTCTTTAAAGTTTTTTTCACTCCACTGAATATGTCTAAATTCAACCCCCTTTGGAAGGGCAAAATCTAATTTTCCTAGCTTTTCATGGTTATATAATGCCCAGAACTCTAGATCATATTTTTTCGCTAGTAACTCTATAGCATTAAAAATTTTAGGATACATTCCAATTAAATGAAGTTTATTTCCATGATAACCTAAGATTGTTTTTTTAGACTTATTTTTATTTGCATTTTCAATAAAAATATTTGGATATTCGTAATAATAAAAAATTGGAAGCTGGTATTTGCTAAAAAAATCTTTCATTTCTAAACTATCAACTATAAGAAAATCTAAAAATTTTAGTACCGAGTCTACTTCACTTCCACGAGGATCAATTAATCCAATTTTTAATTTTTTGTAAATCTTTTTTACTCTGGCGATTTCTTTTAAATCGTTTTTATATGTCAAAAATAAAGCTACATCATAATCACCGTAATTATTAAAATCATTGATAGTGATATTTTTAATAGACTTTAATGCATTAATATATGCATATGAAGCAACTGCATTAGGCTCTGTAGTATTTAAAACAATTTTCATTAATCACTTATTAACTCAATTAGAAATCTAGATTTATCACATTTACCATGATTTTTTTTGACTTTAAAACCGTTAAATAATTTCTCAAGACCAATATGTAATTCATCTAATGTTTTATAATCCCAATTACTTGTTTCAACCCACTTTACTTTATTATCAACAATTATTGGTTTTCTTCCCCACTCATACAATCTACATTCAATAATAATACGTTTACAAGCTTTAGAAATTGAATTACAATTATTTTCCATATTCTTAGTATGATGAATAACTGAAAATAAAAAAATAGTATCATAGTCATCAGTTATTTCATCATGATCAAGATCAAATGTTTTAAAATCAATTTTAAATCCAAAGATATTTGATATTATCATAGCAGCATTAACAATTGGGCTGTCCATTTCATAACCGCTAACATTACATCCTCTTTTAAAAAGGTAGTGACTTAATAATCCAACATTACATCCAATATCTAGTACTCTTTCATTTTTTTTAAAATTTATTTTATCAAGAATTAATTGACGGTCTCTAAGTTCTCTAACTCCATCAACAAAAACATCTTTATGATTTATTGTATGATAAGCTCCATTTTTTGTATTTGTAGTTTGTTGATTCTTATAATATGATGTATTTAAAAGATTAAATGACTGATTTTTAAACAGAGATTTAATGTGAGAATTATACCTTAAATATGGAAAATGTCTTATCCATCCTTTTTTACTAACCTTGTAATTAATAAAATCCTGTTTTACTGTCCATCTAACATAATCTAAAACCCCTAAATCTTGAATACCTTTATCAATTCTAAAAGATTGATCATAATCAACTAAAAAAAGATTTTTATTATCATCAATAATGATATTTTCTGGCTTAATATCATTATGGAAAATTCCAATTGATTTCTGCTCAATCAATGCCAAAATTAAATCCCCAATAATGAAAGAATTGTTATTTTCAATATATACTGATTTATAGTAATGAATTAAATGATCATCTGGTACATCCATACTTTTTGTATCAAATAATTCAAAAAAATCATTTTTACAATCTTTAAATTTAATTTTTCCTATTTCTTCAAGTTGAGGACAACTTACACATTTCTTTTTATTAAGTTCTTCAATTACAGATATTTCGTTCAAAATATCATTTTTTCTTTTGAAAAATTTTTTAATCTGAACTTTAATAAAAAACTTTTTATCTATTGAATATCCAGTAAAGCCAAAAAGAACATCTATTTTATTAATTTTTTCAAAAGATGATTTTATTAAAAAAAATTTATCACCTTTAAAATGAAATACTTTTTTTTTGGAATTTGAATTTGACTTGTTCTTATAACAATACGTTTTATTAAAAATATTACTTAACATAATTATCTATTTCTTTTAAAAATTTATTAACATTATTATTGAATTTTTTTTGAGAAAAAACACTAATTTCTTCCATCATTATTTTAACTTCTTTTAAATACTCGGATTTATTTTTTTTGAAGCAATTTTAGATTTTTTTACTATTTCAGCAATGATTTCGCTATTTTTTATATGTTTAAAAAAGTAATTTCTCTTAAATAAGTTTTTAATCATATATTTATTTTAATTGGTTTACAAGATTTTCTATATTTTTACTAAAACCTTCTTGTGAATATTTTTTAATTTTTTTTATCATTATTTTTACTTCATTATCATATTCAATTTTAGGTTTTAAGGATGCTATTTTACATTTTTTTATAATTTCAGGAATAATATCTTCATTATTATTATGTTTCAGTTCATAACCAAACTCATTATGCATTATTCCAGTTTCATAATTTATTATTGGTAATAGTCCTGCCTTCATACAGCTTAAAACTGATGTTGCTAATCCTTCTGCAGCAGAACTAAAAACAACATAAGAATGATCTTTAACTAAATTTTCAAATTTTTTACTCCCTGGATAAATAAAACCATGATATGTAATATTATTTTCTAAATTTAAATCTTTTTCATAGGTCTCAAAAAAAGCTTTTTCAGTATTTGGACCACAAATCGAAAGATTAAGATCAGGTGTTTGCAAAAAGGCTTCAATTAAAACGTCAACTCCTTTACATATAAAGCCATTACCAGCAAAACACAAAAACTTTTTTTTATTTCGTGATTGTAAATATTTTTCATTAAAAATTATTTTGGGTGAAACTGATGGAATATAGGATTCCAAAGGGAGTCCATATTTTTTGTAAGAATCATGTCCAAAAGTTCCATTTTCACCAATAGCCCAAATAATGTCTGAAACTGACATAAACTTATTAATATCAACTTTATCTGGCACTCTCATTGTAGGCGAATTGGTGTTATTCCTCTCATTAAAAAAATCATATCTATTTATAACTTTTATTTTAGATAATTCCGGATCAGGACCAAGACATAAAATAACTCTTTTACATTTTTTTAGTTTTGAAGCAATAGAATAGTATGCAGAACCTGAATTTCCAGCTCCAATACCTATAAATATTTCGTATTTTTTTTTTGGAACGAATGTTTTATAATCTCTATCAACAATATCAACATTATATCCTGATTTATTCAAAATTTTAATTAATTCAATTATTTCCCAATCATTTGTATGCTTATAAAATTTTGATATTATATTAAAAATCACAGGTTGTGTTTTAAATAACATCAAGGCCTTTTTTGAACTACCATCAAGGGTTGAAGAATTAGAGAGCTTTACATTTTCTAAAAAAAAAGGATAATTATTTCTAAATAAACTACTTGATTTTCTTAAAATCATCCAAATTAGACCAAGAAACTTACTTAAAAAATAATTCATTTTAATTTATATGAATTTTTAATTAATTTTTTTATTTCCTCAATTTCATGGCTGAATAATAAATCTAGAATTGATAAATTTGGCACAAAAACATCCCCTGGCTGATTGTAAGTTGGATGAGTAAAATCCTGAAAGACTACTTCAATATTATTTTTTTTGAATGGTGTCAAATCTAAATAATCTTTTCCCGACTTTCCAGATAAATATTTCGAAGCATCTAGATGATTACAAATATCAAAATTGACTATTCCTCCAACGTCACTTTTTGGCAAATTCAGATCAGAGGCAACCTTGACATCACAATCAATATTCAAAATTTCAAAAAAATACTTAATTAATGAAATATTTAATTTACTAATAGACTCCCTTTCAATTTCAAATATTTTCTTCAAATTATGAATATATTTTTCATAGAAAGGATACTTTGAATAAGATTGTTCAATTTTTGCAAAATAACTTTTAAATGTATTTTTATCAATCAAAATATGTTTTTCACAAATCAAATCCTTCATACTACCTTTAATCAAGGGAACACTTAACCAAATAGAATTACTATCACAGGGAGAGATAATTTGATTTCTATTTTGAAAATAATTTTTTCGATATTGAACGTTATCCAGAATAACAAAAATATCACAATTAAAGGCTTTATTGAAAAAACCTAACCATGGCATATGTTCTGGCTGGTGAATAGTAACAATCATTTTTTTAAAACTTTAAACATAAAATAGTACAAGTAATCTATTTCATTTACATATTCTTTAACCAAAGAATATGTTTTTGTTATTTTCAGGTTATTATTTTCAAAAAGGTTAACATAAAAACTTTTTAAATAGTCAATATTTAAGTTATAAGTATCTTCAACTTTATAGAATTTTTCTCTTCTTTCTTTCCAATCAGGAAAATTATCCAAACCAAACGGTTTCAGACAAACATTTAAAATAATGTAGGATTCATCATACAATATGTTTCCTACATTTTCTATGAAATCAAAATGCTCACAGTATTCACGATTTTCACCATAACAATTAAGAGAATTGTCAATAATTAATAAATTTGTAATTGATTTTTTATTTTGATTTATGTAACTAATTGAATCTCTTGCGTTAGTAACTGCGGTTGGAAATTTGTTTTTTAAAATCTTAAGACTATTTTGATCAATATCCCAAGCTTCATAATTATCAAATTTATTTATAAAATTAAAAGATTGCCAATCACCTTCTTTGGCAAAGATGTCTAAGCAATTGACTTCATTATTTAGATCTATTAATTCTGTAAGCTTATTTAAATTGACATGTATTCTGTTAAATTCTAATTTTTTCATAAACCTCTATTCATATAAATTTGAAATGCCTCCGCATAATCGCATCTAGCTTCCATTCCTCGATATTGTGCCCAAGATTTTATACTTTTTGGAGACAAATAATTATCAGATTCTCTAATTTGAGATGGAAAAAGGTCTCTAAAAATTTTAATCTTTACATCAACTTGTTCTTCAGTAAGAATTTCATAGTGATTTCCCTTAAAATTTGAGAATGGGTCTGTTGAGTGAACATATGTTGGGTTTTCATAAATCAATATTTGATTTGGGAAAAAAAGAGAAGTAGGACGCATAGCTGCTATTGTAGCTTCATAAACTGCCCTATGATCATGATGGAATGAAATTCCTGAAACTAAAACAGTGTCTGGCTTCACAGAATTTATAGTTTTTTCAATTATTTTCACAAGATCATGTCTAGGGTACATGTCTAAGTGTGCTTCATGCTCTAAAGGCAATTTAAAACCATCTATTTTTTCAATCATTTCACCATTAAAATAATTTACATAGTTTTTAAATTCATTGATTCTGATATTTCTTTGTGTATCTTTCATGTGATTGAGATTCATATTAGAACACGCTAACAACAAAAAATACATTTTAGAATTATTTTTTTTCTTTAACAAATACCCTCCAGCGCCTATAATACCATCATCACTATGGGGTTCTATAATTAAAATTTTTTTACTCATATCAATTTGTTTTATGTTTTATCAATATCTATTACTAAATTCTTCATGACTCAAATATTTTTTTATTAGTATACATTATTTAAAGTATATCTTTATTTTTAAAAAATTAGTTATTAACTATAGTAGCTACTATACCATTCTACAAATTGTCTTACCCCTTCTTTCGTTGATGTATTTGGTCTAAACCCTATATATTCCTCTAATGAAGATGTATCTGCATGAGTAGCTGGAACATCTCCAGGTTGAATATCCATCATATTATAGTCACCTTTAATATTTAATGACTCCTCTAGAGCCTCAATATAATCCATTAAATTAACAGGTGATCCATTACCAATATTAAATATTCTGTAAGGAGCAGAAGAAGTATCAATTCTAGGAATATCACTATTCCAATTTTGATTTTTTGAAGGTGGCTTTACCACAAGCCTAACTATACTTTCAACAATATCATTAACATAAGTGAAGTCTCTGATCATATTTCCGTGATTGAAGACATTTATTTTTTCCCCTTTTCTAAAGGCTTCAGCAAAAAGAAATAAAGCCATATCTGGTCTTCCCCATGGCCCATAAACAGTAAAAAATCTGAGTCCAGATGTAGGTAAGTTAAATAAATGAGAATATGAATGAGCAAACATTTCATTTGCTTTTTTTGTAGCTGCATATAAAGCCATCGGATGCTCAGTTGGCATTTTTTCGCTCAAAGGCATAGTAGTGTTTAATCCGTATACTGAACTTGTACTTGCATAAACTAAATGTTTTACATTACTTAACCTAGCTCCTTCCAATACAGATAAATATCCATCAATATTACTATGTGTATAAGCTCTTGGATTTTCTATACTATATCTTACCCCTGCTTGAGCCGCAAGATTTACTACATAATCAAAGGACTCACTCATCATAAACTCAACAATTGAATCATGATTAGCAATATCCATTTTCAAAAATTTAAGATTAGAATGCGTACTTGATTTTACAAGTTCTCCAATTTTAATATTTTTTCTTGAAATACCTAGTTTTTCAAGTCTGGCATATTTTAAGTTTACATCGTAATAGTCATTTATAATATCTAAGCCTACTACATCAAAACCATCATCTACAACTCTTTTGGTTAAATGAAAACCAATGAAACCCGCAGTTCCCGTTACTAATATTTTTTTTTTCTTATTTTTCTTATAATGCTCCATCAACTTTGTTCTTATTTAAAATTCCTTTTACATCATACAAAACTCCATTTTCATTTAAATAACTTTTTAAATTAAAAGTTAAAAAATCATTGTGAGCGACAGCTAAAATAACTGCACTATAATTTTTTGAAATTTTGTTAATTAAGTCAAATCCGAATTCTTTTTTCACCTCATTTGAATTAGCCCAAGGATCATAAACATCGATATTAATATCATAATCTTGAAAACTTTTATATATATC
>ERZ807291.6299-NODE-6299-length-14369-cov-5.819687_pt1 | contig 14369 bp, 14 predicted proteins | sample MGYA00521257_ERZ807291 | MGnify/ENA primary metagenome ERZ807291 (study PRJEB31413, sample SAMN03169783) | marine metagenome | biome: Marine; feature: Water; material: Subsurface seawater | place: North Sea | collected 2011-04-28 | depth 1 m m ...
AATATTTTAATGTAAAATATGACTTAGATTTAATTGAGCCTGTTGAAGGGATTAATCTTTACAGAAGATGGGAATCTTTATTTTTTAATAAACAATGAATATTTTAATTTTTGGTGGTAACAGATTTTCTGGAAAATTAATAGTAGAAAAACTATTTTTTGAAGGTTATAATATCACTGTGTTGAACAGATCAGGTAAATCTTCAGTTGATTGCACTGTTTTGAAATGTGATAGAAATAACTTTAAGAAATTAAGTGCGTTAATTGAAAATATGCAGTTTGATTGTGTAATTGATATGTGTTTATTCAACAAACAACAAGCCGTAGAATCGTATATTTTGTTCAATGGTAAAATAAAAAAATATATTTTTATAAGTAGTGTTGCTGTTTATAATGAAAACAATAGTTTTCCAATTAAAGAAACTGATGAGTTGGGATCTTGGAAAATATTTGGAGAATATGGACTTAATAAAAAAGAAGTTGAACAATATTTTGAACAACAAAAAGATTTTCCATATGTTACTTTTAGACCTACTTATATTATAGGAGAAAATAATCATCTAAACAGGGAAGGATATTATTTTGAGAATATTTTAAAAAATAAAAAAATTAATATTGAGGGTGATGGTAATGCTATTTTATCATTTGTTTTTGTTGAGGACGTTGCTGAAATTATTTGTAAGGCTACAATTAATGAAATTAAAACTAGAGAAAGTTACAATATTTGCAATGATGAACACATAACTATTATAGGATTTATTGAGTTAATTGCTAAAATTCTTAACAAAAAAGTTTATTTTAAATATATAAATGAATTAGTTTCTTTTAAAAATAAAAATTGTTTTTTCTCTAATAAAAAAATTAAAAAAGATTTTGATCACGAATTTATTAAGCTAAAACCGGGATTAAAAAGTTTAAGTAAATTTTTTTTAAATAAAAAACTTACTTAATGATTTTTGCTATAGGAGATATTCACGGAGAATTATCAAAACTTCAAAAATTAATTCATAAAATATTGAAAATTGATAATAATTGTAAATTAATTTTTGTTGGAGATTATCTTGATAAAGGGGAAAATTCTAAAATAGTTTTGGATTACCTTGAAAATTTGAAAAGGGATTTAGATTGTACTTTTTTAATTGGAAATCACGAATTCTATTGGTTGAATGGTAATTTACAAAATGACGAATATTTATTAAGATTTGGAGGAAAACAAACTATTAAATCATTTAAATGTAAAACAGTAGAGGAAACTAGATTGAAATTATTAAATGATTATCAAAATTTTTTTGAAAATTTAATTCCATATTATATTTTTGGAAATTATTTTATTAGTCATAGTGGATTCAATCCATTAATTAAAGAAAATGATATCAGTGAAATTGATATTAATAATTTGTTATTCAATAGGTATGATTTTTTAAAATCAAATAAATTTTTTCTTAAAAAATATAAAGTTGTTTTTGGCCATACTGCTTTTTTTGAACCCTACGTTGATCAATTTAAAATTGGAATTGATACTGGAGCCTGTTTTTTAAAAAATCAGCCATTAACTTCATTTTGCTTGGATAATAATTTTTTTTTAAATTCTAATGGTTGTATTACAAATTTATCAGAATGCTCGGATTCGTTTTGTCCTTCAATAATTAGAAACACACCCTGGAGAGAATAGTAATAATTAATATGTAGCAAATGAGAAAAGAAATAACAATTGGAAATAAAGTAATATCTGAAAATTCACCAGCTTTTATAATTGCTGAATTGTCTTGTAACCATAATAATGATCTTGATATTGCTTACAAAACAATTGATGCCATGCATGACTCAGGTGCTGATTGTGTCAAGTTACAAACTTTTAAGCCATCTAGTTTAACACTAGATACTAACAAAGATGATTTTATTATTAAAGGAGGAACGTTGTGGGATGATATTTCCTTATTTGAATTATATAAGAAAGTGTATACACCATGGGAATGGCATAGTGAATTAAAAGATTATGTTGAGGGAAAAGGTATGGTTTTTTTTTCATCACCTTTTGATAATAGTGCAGTAGACTTTCTTTTTGATTTAGATGTTCCGGCATATAAAATTGCTTCTTTTGAAATTACTGATATTCCTCTGATTGAATATGTTGCAAAAAAAAACAAACCAGTGATAATGTCAACGGGAATTGCTACTAAAAATGATATTTTAGATGCAGTTGAAGCATGTAAAAGGGTTGGAAATGATCAATTAATCTTATTAAAATGTACTTCATCTTATCCTACCCCGCTTAGTGATGTAAATTTAAATTTAATCCCTCAAATTAAAAATGATTTTGATTGTTTAGTGGGTTTGTCTGATCATACTGAGGGTCATTTGATCCCTGTTGTTGCTGTTTCGTTAGGCGCTAAAGTAATCGAAAAACATTTTATTTTAGATAAAAAATTAGGAGGGCCAGATTCAGCTTTTTCGATGGAACCAAAAGAATTTTCTAGAATGGTAAATGAAATACGAAATATTGAAAATGCTTTAGGTTCTAATGAATATAAATTATCTGAAAAGGTATTAAAAAATAGACAATTTTCTAGATCACTTTATGTTGTTGAAAATGTAAATAAGGGAGATATTATTTCAGAGAAAAATGTAAGATCAATTAGACCAGGTTTTGGAATGAAACCAAAATTTCTTAATGATATATTAGGTAAAAAGTTTAATAAAAAAATAGAAAAAGGAACTAGTTTAAATTTTGAAATGATAATCTAAATTATAATTGCTATGGATTTTAATAATAAAAAAATATTAGTTGTTGTAGCGCATCCAGATGATGAATTACTTGGTCTAGGAGCTACTATGAATAAGTTAATACATGATCATAATTGCAATATTCGTGTTGTCATTTTAGGTGAAGGTCTTACATCTCGATCGGATAAAAGAGATGCTGATAAATGGTCTGAAGAGTTAAATGTTCACAGACAAAATATTAAGGTCGCTTTAAAAGCTATTGGATTTAATTCAGTAGGAATTTATAATTTTCCGGATAATAGATTTGATTCAATTGATTTATTGGATATTATTAAAATAGTTGAAAAAGAAAAAAATGAATTTCAACCAGAAATTATATTTACACACCATGGAGGCGATTTAAATATTGATCACAAAAGATCATTCGAAGCAGTTATTACCGCAACAAGACCACTTGAGAAAGAAACTGTAAAAGCGATTATTTCCTTTGAAACACCATCAGGAACTGAATGGATGGCTTCTTCTGATCCTAATAAATTTGTTCCAAATTTATTTGTAAGTGTCAGTGAAGAAAATTTAAATGCGAAAATTAAAGGAATGGAATCATATAAATATGAAAAACGAAAATTCCCACATCCGAGATCCCCAGAAGCATTAAAAATAATTGCAAATAGATGGGGTATAATGAATGGTTGTGAGTTTGCTGAAGCTTTTTGTATTATACGTAATATTATCAATTAAATGAGCTGTTCTCAAAAGAAGGTAATTATCATTGGTTTAGGAAATATTGGATTTAGCTATGATAAAGAATTGCCAAAAAATTCCTATGTTCTAACTCATTCTCGTGCATTTCATTTACATCCAAATTTTAATATTATTGGGGGAGTTGACAAGCAATTAATAAATCGAAATGCTTTTCATAAGATATATTCAACTAATGTTTATACTAATATAAATGAAGCATTAAAAGATAATAAACCTGATGTTGTTGTAATTGCAACCCCAGCTGAAACTCATTTTCAGTTAATTAATGAAGTTTTTAAGCTTTTTTCACCTGAGTTTATTGTCTGTGAGAAACCATTAGGACATACTTTAAATGATAGTAAAAAAATTATTTCATTATGTAAAAAGAACAATTCTAAAATTTATGTTAATTATATGCGTAATTCTTCCTCAGTGGTTGAAATAATATCTGAAAAAATTAAGAATAAAAAAATAATTAAACCTTATAAAATTATTCAATGGTATTCTAAGGGTATTTATAATAGTGCATCCCATTTTATTAACTTATTCAATGATTTATTTGGAGAGCCTAAAAAATTAAAACTATTAAGTAATCCAAAAAAGGTATTACTTAATGATTATGATTGTGATTTTATAATTACATATTCTAGTTGTGAAGTTTTTTTTATATCATGTGATTATCAAAATTATTTTTATAATTCATTCAAATTATTAGCTAAAAATGGAATGCTATTATATGAGGGTGGGGGTGAAATAATAAAATGGTTCCCATCGTTAGCTAATGATCTTAACCCAAATTATAAAATAATTGATACTAAGCCAATTGTTTTTGACTCTAACTTTAAAAAAATACAGTTAGATTTTACCAATAATTTATATAAAGAAACAACTGGGCAAAAAGCAAATATATGTTCTGGAAAAGAAGCTCTTTTCACTAAAATAATAATAAATAATATATTAAATTTGCAAAATGAAAAATGATAAATTAGCCTTGTTTGGAGGCTCTAAGGTTATAAATAAATCTTTCAAAAAATATAATTCGATGGGCTCAGAGGAGACAGAAACTACCAAATCAGTTGTTGAAAGCGGAGTATTATCTCAGTATATTGGAGGTTGGTGTGATGATTTTTATGGTGGTCCAAAAGTTAAAGACTTTGAATCTAAATGGGCCAAATATTTTAAAGTTAAGCATGCTATTACTGTAAATTCATGGACTTCTGGATTGATAACAGCTATTGGAGCACTTGAAATTGAGCCAGGAGATGAAATTATTGTTTCACCTTGGACCATGTGCGCTAGTGCAACTGCTATTTTACACTGGAACGCCATTCCAGTTTTTGCTGATATTGAGCCTGACACCTATTGTATAGATCCAAAATCAATAATAAAAAATATTTCCCCACAAACAAAGGCTATTATGGCGATTGACATAGGAGGACAATCTGCTGATATGGATTCTATTTTGTCTATTGCTAAACAATATAATTTAAAAGTTATTTCTGATACTGCTCAAGCTCCAGGTTCATTGTATAATGGTTCTTTCACAGGAACACTTTCTGATATTGGAGGTTACAGTTTAAATTATCACAAGCACATCCATACTGGTGAAGGTGGAGTATTAGTTACCAACGATGACAACTTAGCAACTAAAATGCGTTTGATTAGAAATCATGCTGAAGCAGTTGTAGAAAATATGGGCTACAAAAATCTGACTAATATGATTGGTCATAATTTCAGATTGGGAGAAATAGAATGCGCTATTGGAATTGAACAACTTAAAAAATTAGATAAAATTATTAAAAGACGCCAAGATGTTGCTGCTAAAATTTCTGATGGATTACAAAATCTTAAAGGACTTCATTTGCCAAAAGTTAGAGAAAATAGTACTCACGTTTATTATATGTACTTTATGACTGTAGATCCAAATATAACCAAAGCTTCTAGAGTTAAAATCTTTCAAGCTTTGGAGGCAGAGGGAATTGTAGGTTTAGGACTAAGTTTTGCAAACATCCATTTACTTCCTATGTTTCAAAATAAACAGGCTTACGGATCGAATGGATTCCCTTGGTCATCCGATATATGTAAGCGTGAAGTTGATTATAAAAAAGGAATTTGTCCCGTTGCTGAAAACTTACATGATAATACTTATTTAGGTTTTCAAATGTGCATGCATGAAATGGATGATAATGAAGTTGATTTGTTTATTAAATGTTTTCAAAAGGTGTGGTCTAATTTAGATCTATTGGTAGAATAACTTCTCAAACACAATTTAATTATGAAATATTGTACAGATTGTTTACAAACAGATACTAGACCAGGTACTGTATTTGGTGAAAATGGCTTGTGTCCTGCATGTAATTATCATAATAAAACTATTAATATTGATTGGGAGGAACGTTATGAAATCCTAGAGGATATTTTAAAAGAATATAAAAAAGATGATGGCTCATGGGATTGTATTATTGGAGTAAGTGGGGGGAAGGATAGTACTAGACAAGCTTTATGGGCAAGGGATAAATTAGGTCTTAATCCTCTTCTTGTATGTTTAGCTTATCCTCCCCAACAAACTACTGAAAGGGGAACAAATAACTTATCTAATTTGATAGAACTAGGATTTGATGTAGTAATTTGGACACTTCAACCTGAAACGTATAGACAATTAATACGCCAAGGCTTTTTAGAATATGTAAATTGGGCAAAACCAAGTGAACAAGCAATAATTAGTTCAGTTCCTAATTTAGCGCTTAAATATGGCGTTAAATTAATACTTTGGGGAGAAAACCCCGGTTTACAATTAGGAGACTTAAAAACATTAGGTAAAACTGGTTATGATGGTAATAATTTGAGATACATGAATACGGTCGCTGGTGGTGGTTTAGAATATATGTTAGAAGCTGGCTTTGAAAGAAAAAACATAATACCTTATCGATATCCTCATCACGAAGAATTTGATAAAGCAGGTTTACAAATAATTTATTTAGGATGGTTTTGGAATGATTGGTCAATTATTAATAATGGTACTTATGCTTCCAGTTATGGTCTTGAACTTAGAAATGATGTTGTTCAAAACACAGGAGATTTGTGGGGCGTTTTTTCTTTAGATGAAGATTGGGTGACTTTGAATCAAATGATTAAATATTATAAATTCGGTTTTGGTAGGGTTAGTGATTATTGTAATGAAGCAATTAGACTAAATAATATATCAAGAGAAGAAGGTATAAAGCTTGTTGAACTATATGATGATTCTTGTAGTCCTGAATATATTAAGAGCTTTTGCGAATATATAGACATTCCAGTCTCACTATTCTGGGATAAAGTTCACGGTGCTGTTAATAAAGATCTTTTCAATATTGACAATGAAGGAAAAATAGAAAGAAAATTTAAAGTTGGACTAGGTTTATGAGAAAAAAAATAAAAATAGGAATAATTGATTACGATTTGGGGAATCAAGATTCATTATATTACTTTTTAAAATCTTTACGTTATAAAGTTTTAATTAGTAAAGATCCAAAGCTTCTTTCAAGTTTAGATTTAATTATATTACCTGGTGTAGGTGCTTTTCCAAAAGCAATAGAATCACTTGAAAAAAGTGGAATGGATAAATTTATAATTAACTGGTCTAAAAGTAATAAACCCTTAGTAGGGATATGTTTAGGGATGCAGTTGCTTTGCTCAAAATCTGTTGAATTCGTTGAGACTAAAGGCTTAAATCTAATTCCTGGTAATATTGTTCCTATAGCCAACGATAAGTGGCACATAGGATGGAACAATATTTCTTTTTTAAAAAGTACAATAAAAAATATTTCAGAAAATGACGAGTTTTATTTTAATCATTCTTATAAATATACTGGAAATGATGATTATGTCATCACTAAAACAATGTTTGACAATCATTTTCCATCAATAATTCAAAAAAATAAAACTATTGGAATTCAATTTCATCCTGAGAAAAGTCAATTTTCTGGCAAAAAATTAATTCATGCAATATTTAAAACTCTAACGGATGATTAAAAAGCGAGTAATTGGAGTAGTAACAATTAAGGACAATTGGGTAGTTCAATCTTTTGGATATAAAAAATACTTACCCATTGGCAGTCCCGAATGTGTAATACAAAATTTAGATAGATGGGGTGCTGATGAAATTTTAATTCAGGTTATAGATAGATCTATTTATTCTCTAGGCCCTGATTTTAAACTACTTGAAAATATTGCCGAATTAGGAATTTCTACTCCTTTAGTTTATGGTGGAGGAATAAGAAATTGTAGTGATGCAGTTGAGGTTATAAAACATGGAGCTGATAGAATTCTAATTGAAAATATTTTAAAAAATGATTTGTCTGAACTTTGTGAAATTTCATTATCATTAGGTACTCAAGCTATCATTGCTTCTGTTCCTGTTCATATGGAAAATCAAAAAATTATGCTGTATGACTATTTAAATAAAAAATCGGAAATAATAAGCAAAAGTTTTCTTGACCTTCTTTTTGATAAAACAATTATTTCTGAAATCTTATTAATTGATAAAAATGGAGAAGGATATCCAGGCTCTTTTGATTTGCGACTCATTGATAAATTTCCTGAGATTGAAACCTCTTTAATTGTTTTTGGAGGAATTCAGGGAAATACATTGATTCATGATATATTAAATCATAAAAATGTATCTGCTATTGGTGTTGGTAATTTTTTAAATTATAAAGAGCATTCAATTCAAACAATAAAGTCAAACATGGACTTAAAATATATCCGTAATCCTAAATACAATAATAATAAATACATAGATTTATATGAAATTTTGTAAAAGATGCTTGTATACAACAGCGCACCCGTTGGGTCTTACAATTGATGAAGAGGGAATATGTTCTGGATGTCGTATACACGAAGAAAAAGATACTCTTGATTGGAACTATAGATTTGATCTTCTAAAAAATATTGTTTCAGACTACCGCTCCAAGACTGGTGAAAATTACGATTGTATTGTTCCTGTTACAGGTGCTAACGATTCATATTATATAGTAGATATTGTTAAAAATAAGCTTGGGCTAAACCCACTACTTGTCTCATATAACCACTATTTTAATACTCCTTTAGGAATACGTAATCTGGCAAACTTAAAAATCAAATTTAATTGTGATGTATTGTTTCAAAATGTTAATCCAATTTCTGTAAAAAATATAACTAGAGAAACTTTAAGAAATCATGGTAATATGTATTGGCCTGTACTTGCTGGTAAAACTGTTTTTCCTGTTCAAACTGCAGTGAGATTCAAAATTCCACTTATTATTTGGGGAGCTCATCAAGGATTAGAGCAAGTAGGAATGTTTTCACATAAGCATGAGGTTGAAATGACTAGAAGATATCGAAAAGATCATGATTTATATAACAAAGAGGCTGATGATGTTGATACAATTTTTAATTCTTTACATAAAAAAGATGTTTGGCAATATAGATATCCAAGTGATAAAGTACTTAATGAGGTTGGAGTGCGAGGTATCTATTTAGGAAATTATATTCGTTGGGATCCTAAAGATCAACATGAACAAATGATCGAGAAATTTGATTATAAAACTTCATCATTTTCAAGAACTTTTGATCGATATGATTTTGTAGACTGTTATAACTACATGAACGTTCATGATATATTAAAACTTTATAAACATGGTTATTCAAAAGTTACTGACCATGCATCAAGAGAAATAAGATTTGGTAGAATTACTAGACCAAAGGGATTAGAGTTGGTAAGAAAACATGAGCTTATGGATATGGAGTTCAGTGACTTATTTTGTAATTGGTTAGATATACCTAAAAATGCACTTAATTTTCTTATAGATCAGTATCGAAATCCTATTTACTGGAAAGAAATTGAACCTAGAAAGTGGATTTTTCAGGGTTGGAGTACTTTGCAAGAAAGTTCAGCCATAACAAATTCTAAAGAAACTATTGGTTTTATAGAAAACAGTTCATTGAAATATAGTGAGAGCGAAAATAAATATATCACCTTTGGAAGAGGGTGGCCATAAATAAAATACCTTTATAAAAAATTATATGAAACCTAATTTTATTAAGATTAAAAAGTGTAGAGTATGTTGCAGTAAAAATGTTGTGATAGATATTTTTGAAAAAAAATATTTTCTTTCTAATCTAAATATTTCCTTAGATATTAAATACGGAATATGTTTAGATTGTAAATATATTTTCCAAAATGATTATGTAGGCGATGAATTTTTAAATTATTATTACGAAAATAGCCCTCAGTTTAGAAACTCACAACCAACAGAGTATGATTTAGATCAAGTTTCAAGGCAATCAGAATTCTTATTAAGAAATGTTGATTTTAATGAAAAAAAAATGGTTTGTCTTGAAATTGGCGCTCATACAGGACATTTTCTACTCCATTTGAAAGACAATGTGGATTGTGTTACGTATTATGATGAATTGAGTATAGAAGCTCTTAAAGTATTAGGCAGTTACAATCAGCTTATTGACTATAAATCACACTTGGATGTAAAAGTTGACCTAATCATTTTGCGACATGTATTAGAGCATGTACATGATCTAAATTCATTTATCGAATATCTTAATAGTAGCTTGGAGGCTGATGGTCAATTATTTGTAGAAGTTCCTGATTGGAGTATCCTCGATGATAATACTGATACATTTATTTTCGAACATCTTTCACAGTTCAATTCCCATTCTTTAATATCATTTATGTCAAGAAATGGATATCAGTGTCAAGCGCTTGAAAAGTCCATCAACGCAAATGATCCCGCCACTCCTAATAGGGTGATGCGCTTTGTTTTCAAAAGAACCAATGTTCCAAAGTTGGGAAACATGGATTTTGCAAATTATTTTAATTTATTTAGGGAGAATAGATACGAGTTTGCGAACAAAAAATTAAATACTATTTTTAATAATATTGGATTAGAAAAAAAAATAGCTTTTTATCCAGCTAGTAATCTATCTTTTTCTGCTGTACTGGAAACAACAATTAATAAGTATAATTTAATTGGATACTTCGACCAAGATTTAAAAAAGCATGGCAAAGAATTTATAGGTCATAAAGTTTATCCTGCGAAAAGACTATCTCAAATGCAACCTGATTATATTTTTATTTTTACACAGGCATTTGAGCCTGAAATTAGGGACTCTTTTAAACAAATGAATTTAAAATCAAAAATTTTTAGTATTACAGAAATTTTATCTTCAAATTTTCAAATTAATAATTTTAAATAAGTTGAGATCAATAGCAATTATTACTGCAAGAGGAGGAAGTAAAAGAATTCCAAGAAAAAACATAAGATCTTTTTTAGGAAAACCAATTATTAAATATTCAATTGAAGCTGCAGTTAATTCATATTGTTTTGATGAAGTTATGGTTTCAACTGACGATAATGAAATTGCAGAAATAGCAATAAAATCAGGAGCAAAAGTTCCTTTTATGAGATCCAAAGAAACATCTAATGATACTGCATCCACTGTTGAAGTATTGTTGGAAGTTCTCAAAAATTATAAAAGTCTTGGAATAGAGTTTGATTATTGTTGTTGTATTTATCCAACAGCACCTTTTATTAATAAAGATAAATTAATAGTTGCACACAAAAAACTAATATCTTCAAATTGTAAATCCTTAGTTCCTGTAGTCCGCTTTGGATTTCCAATCCTGCGATCATTTAAAATTGAAAATGGGTTAGTTAAAATGAATTGGCCTGAGCACATGAATTCACATTCTCAATCACTTCCAATTTCGTATCATGATTGTGGACAATTTTATATTTTTAAAATAAAAAATTTTCTTGTTGATAAAAAGTTATTTTCAGATTCAACAATCCCATTTGAAATTCCTGAGTCAGAGGTTCAAGACATTGATAATGAAGAAGACTGGAAAGTTGCTGAAATAAAATATAAATTATTGTTTAATAAAGTTAAATAATACTATCGTATTTTTTTATGTTCAAAAATAGAAAAGGTCTTTTCGTTTTCAGTGATCCTGGTGGTGCTAAGCCTATTTTATCATTTGTATATAATAATAATATAAATAATTATAAAATTATTTCTGACAGAAAATATGATTTTTATTCTGATTTTAATCTTGAAGTAAACAGTTTTTTTGATCAAAATGAAGAAGAACTTCTTCATGAATTTAAACCTGACTATTTATTTACAGGAACATCATATACTTCAAATATTGAGTTGAGATTTATTAGAGCTGCTAAAAAAATAGGATTAACGTGTTATTCTTACATTGATCATTATACAAACTATATTGAAAGATTTTCACTTAATGATGAGCTTTATTTTCCAGATAAAATTTTTTTAGTTGATAATTTTGCCAAAGAAATTGCTGTAAAAAATAATATATCAGCCCATTCTAAGTTAGAGGTTTCAGGAAATTTTTATCATAAATTTTTAAAAGATTGGATACCCAAAACTAGTCGTGAAAATTTAATAAATAATTATAAAATTAGTTTTAATGAAAAAATTATTGTTTTTGCTCCAGATCCATTATCAAATATTAACGGTAAAGAAAAATTTTTATTTGATGAAGTCGACGTTTGGAATGATTTCGTTTCAGCAATAGAAAAAATTAAAACAAATGATTTTTTAGTAATAATAAAATTTCATCCAAATCAAGACATTAAATCCTTTTCAAAAATTATTAATAAATCCTCTTTAAGTAATATATTTTATTATGAAAACAATTCAATAGATCTGTTGTATCATGCAGATATTGTTGTTGGGATATTTTCAAGTATTTTAATTGAAGCTAATGTTTTTAAAAAAAAAATAATAAGACATATTCCCGCAAGCCCTATGAAAGATCCGTTATTAGCTTTAGGCATAGGATTAGTTAGTAAAAATAAAAGAGAACTTTGCGAAAACTTAATACTAACATTATGAACACAATCATTAATTTTATAAAAAAAATTAAAATTAAAAATTTATGAAAAAATTTAGCTTTGACCCATTTATTAAGGGCAAAAATATTCATTTAGTTTGTCTTTCAGATGAAGTAATTGAAAATACTAATTGGTATAATTGGTTTAACGATGAAGATACAACTGATCAAATGCAAAAGCATTATTTTCCTAATACAAAAGCAATGCAATTAAATTTTTTTAATTCTAATGTTCAAGATAACCCAAGAAAGCTTCAATTAGGTATCTTAAACATTAAAGACAATATTTTAATAGGTGTAATTTCTTTAAGTGACATAAACTATATAAATAGATCTGCAGAAATTTCTGTTGTTATTGGTGAAAAGAAATATAAAGACCTTAATAATTTTATTGAATCTGCTAGACTTCTTATTAAACATGGCTTTGAAACTCTTAATTTAAATCGAATCTACAGTGGAACTTTTATTAAAGAAATCGATATAATGTTTTGTAAAGTTCTTGGTTTTACTAATGAAGGAGTTTCTAAAGAAGCTGTATATAAAAATGGAGAATATAAAGACACATATCATCATGCAATTCTTAGAAAAAATTATAATAAATAAAAAAAATAATGTATCACATAAAAAAGCAAAATAACATAATTAGAGATCTAATAAAGATCAGAGTTTTTGAAGAAAAGTTATTAGATCTTTTTTCAATGGGAAAAATTAATGGTACTACACATACTTGTGTTGGACAAGAAGAAATTCCAGTTGCTGTTATGTCCTTATTAAACGAAAATGATTATATTTTTTCAAATCACAGGGGGCATGGACATTATTTAGCTAGATTTAAGGACGAAGAAGGGTTATTTGCGGAAATAATGGGTAAAGAAGGAGCAGTGTGTAACGGAGTCGGTGGAAGTCAACATATAAAAAGAGGTCATTATTTATCTACAGGGATTCAAGGTGAAAGTGTTCCAGTTGCAGTTGGAGTCGCTTTAAATATAAAAATTGAACAAAAAAGTGATTTAGCACTTGTTTTTATAGGAGATGGAACTTGGGGACAGGGAGCTGTTTACGAAGCTTTAAATATGGCTTCATTATGGGAAGTACCCTTAGTAATAGTTTGTGAGAATAATGACATATCCCAAACTACTCCTTCCTCATTAAATTTATCGTCCAATATTGAAAAGAGATCTAAAGCATTTGATATTGATTATATTCTGATTGAACATAATTCAATGACTAATGAAATTACTGAAATCCTTGCCCCCGCTTTTAAAAAAGTGAGAAAAAACTCTAAACCACTAATTGTTGAAATTAAGACAAAAAGACTACTTTCTCATAGTAAGGGAGATGACACTAGAGACGAAAAATATATTCAAAATTTAAAAAATAATGATTGGTACGAAAAATTAGTTAAAACTTATCCTAAAGAAATTTTAAAAATTAGGTCAGAAATAGAAACTTCTTTAGACAAACTAATAAATAATATTTTATTAAGAGATTTTGTCAAAAAAAACACTGATTTGGAAAATATTGAAGTTAATTATTCTTTTGATAAATTAATTTTTAAAAAAGAAAGTGTTTTAAGCAACCTAAATTCGGCAATAAATTCTTTAATGGAAAAAGATACTAATGTCTTTTTTATTGGTGAGGATATCCTAGACCCTTATGGAGGAGCATTTAAAGTTTCAAAAGGATTGTCAACTAAATTTAAGGACAGGGTTATTTCAACTCCTATTAGTGAACTTGGTTTGACTGGAGTTGGAAATGGATTAGTCCTTTCTGGAAAAAAGGCTATCGTTGAATTTATGTTTGGTGATTTTATTTTTTTAGCATTTGATCAAATAATAAACTTTTCAGCTAAAACTGTATCAATGTATGGTGAAAAAATTCTTCATCCAATTATATTTAGATGTCCAGTTGGAGGACATAGGGGGTATGGTCCTACTCACAGTCAAAGTGTTCAAAAGTTTTTTATGGGAATTCCTATCTGCTTTTATTTGAGTTGTCCCCTTGTCATA
>ERZ807291.6301-NODE-6301-length-14364-cov-419.247956_pt1 | contig 14364 bp, 10 predicted proteins | sample MGYA00521257_ERZ807291 | MGnify/ENA primary metagenome ERZ807291 (study PRJEB31413, sample SAMN03169783) | marine metagenome | biome: Marine; feature: Water; material: Subsurface seawater | place: North Sea | collected 2011-04-28 | depth 1 m m ...
GGAAATTCAATGGCTGTTTCACAGGTTTCTTCTCCCATTGTGACATTCAAAGTGGTGGAGGCTGGCAAATCTTCAAAAAATACTTCCCCGAAATCTATGACATAGGAGGGATATTCTGCGCCCTCGAATGTGACCTCACTTCCGGCTGGCAAGGCCCTGCCAGAGGCATCCCGAAGTTGCACGATTGCCGAGCGCCGCAGGCGGGTTGAGAGGTTGATAAAGGAGGCGCCAAAGGGATAGGGGTAGACCGTAACCATCGTATTTGTGATGTCATATTCAAACGGAATTTCTTCTGGAGAGATGCTTATTTTATTGGCCTTGCCGCGCCGCAGGTTTGGCACAATGGCATTGCCGTTGCGATCGGTTTTGGTCACTTCCTGACTTTGCAGGTAGACGGGGATGTCGGATGCTTCGCCGGTGGTCACCACCGCATATTGTTGTCCCAGTTTTGGCGCTGCGAAAAATGTTCCATTCGCGCGGCCTAGCACACCGCGACGGGCGTAATATCCAGAGGTGGCAGATGTGCTGTAGCTGAACCTAAGTTGATGATTGGCCGTGCGGCTTGGTTTTTCGAATTTGGCGTCAAGGCGGACCGGACCTGTTTGATCGATGCTGCCGCTGTAGGTTTGAGAAAGCCCCGACTCGCTTTGGCTAAACTTTGAGAAATTAACATCCAATGTGAGCCCGTTTTCCCCGATGGCCGAGTTGGCAGTCGTGACCCGTTTTGTGCCGAAGGTTCGGCTGACCAAGAGGGATAGATCCAGTTTTGCGCTCCGGGCGGCGGCGCGAGCCGACAGGGTCCATTTTTCATTCAAGGTGCGAGTCCATTGGGTGGAGAAAGCCGTCACGAGACCGGTGTCCCATTTCTTTTGTACCATGAGCGAGGTGGAGAGCGTGTCCTTCTCCGTTAAGTCCAGCGCGAGAAATCCGCGGATAGCGGCTTGGAAATTGGGCGCATCCTCCGGCCCCTGGCCGACTTGTCGCCAGGCGTGGTTTTGGAAGGTCAGCTGCGCCCCCCAGTTGAAGGTTTCTGGCCGCGTGGCGGGTGAGAGATTGGCCTTCACTTGCAGACCCAACCCGCTGGCGCTGGCACTGGCGGCGGCTGTGGCGTTGACCATCGTTTTTTCGCGCCAGGCATGTTGTGCGCCGCCGCCGAGCAGAGCGCCCCCTGGCCAAAAGGCGACAGACCCCGACGCGGTAATCCGGTCGGTGAGACCATAGCGCTGTACGCTCGAGCCATAGAGCCCGCGATAGATGCCGCGGCCGCGCGATATAAGGCCGAGACCGTATTGGAACTCATAGGCGCCCTTTCTATATATGCCGGGCATGTTGAAATAGGGAATGCTTTGCGTGGTTTTTCGACCAAATTTATCCGTCAGGACAATGGAGACCGTGCCGTTGCCGTCAATTGAGGGGATGTCTTCCAGGCGAAATTCGCCGCGGTCTACGGAGATGGTTTCTCCTATTTTTGCCTCCCCGATGTAAAATTCAACATCACCCGGCAAGCCAGTTGCGCCCTCGAAAGATAGCGTGTTGAAATGGCTGTGATTGGGCGTGAAGCCAAAGTCGCTGACATAGCTTACCCCGGTGAATCCGGCACCATTGAGGCCAGGTCCTGAAAATCCCGCCTGTTCGCCAAACCGCCAGAGGGCATTTTGTTTGGGCCGGTGGTAGCGGCCTTGGATGCCAAATAGGTCGAGCTCCACCCCGCCTTCGCTATCAGCTTGTATGCGGGCGTTGGCTTGCGCCTGTAGATGTGCGTTTGAATATTCAAACAGACCGGAGGCCTGTGCTGCCAAAGCGCCGGTGCCGGACAGTTGGCTCGTAATGTCGTAGCGCAGGAGCATGCTGGGGATGGGCTCGGCCATGACAGGCGGCGCGCCACCGGCGCCGCGCTTTGCGCTGGAGCCGAAAAGCTGAGGTTGAGCGGTGAAATAGGCACGGGTGGCATCGCCGCTGAAGTGAAGGCTCAAACCGCCAATTTGATCGAGAGCCACATAGTCGAGATCAAACAGGCGCGCCAAGGGCGGGGTGACCGCCAGGCCAAGCTGGGCAAAATCTTCTGGGTCAATATAGGCTTGGCCATTGTGAAACTCAAAAAAGAAGAAGAATGGAAGTTTCTCCCCGTTGAGGTAGAGGTCGAAAAAATCTGGCACGAGGTCGGCGCGATCGGCCAGATCAATCCAATAGGCACGCAGTTTTTGGTCAATTTCGGATCGGGTGATGCGCCCATCCTCGTCGATATCCAGTGGCGTATAGCGGGTATAGGATTTCGGGGTGTTGTCTTTGGTAAAGACAGGTGTTGTTTCTGTCCCGTCGATATGATCGGGCGCAATGAGTGCGATGCAGATATCGGCCAAGCTGAGCGGCGCCGCGCGGTTGCTTTGAGCGCGGCCTTCGAGCAGCTGACCGATATAGTGTAAGTGCTGCTCAAAGCTGGCCTTGCCCAGATCTTCCTGGCTCGTGCCCAATCGCTGGGCCAGTTCTGGGGTGAATTGGATCAACCCGAGGGTTTCATTCACTGGATTTCGAAACCGATGGTCAAAACTGCCATCGGTTTCAAAGGCGATCACCGCCATTAAGTGCTCAGGGGCCACTAAGAGGGCCTGGGCCAGCGCGGTTATGGCATCCACTTTGTTCTGCGGGATGCCATTTCGCACGACGGCTGATGGTGCGGTCGTGCTGGCCTGCGCCAGGGGTGCAAGCCAGATCCCGCAAGAGATTGAGAATAAGCGTACATATGTTTTAATACCGGCCACGCTGCCCTATTCATGATTGGCGAGCTGATAGGTTTGGTTCAAGCCCGTCAGTTTGTAGACCGCTTTGCCTGGCAGCATACCTTCCGGCAACTTCACTTGCCATTCACGCCAGGATCCCGCCAAAACATGTGCCAAGCTGTTGTTGGCATAAACGGGCGTGTTTTCTTGGTTGGGGTTCGGATGCAGACCAACGCTCACCACGGTGGCCCGCTGGTTGCCTGAGTTGGTGGCCCGTAGGGTGGCGGTGTCGCCTTGGGTTGTGATGGTCCAGCTCAATTTCGGCCCGCCGGGGGTTTGCGGCGCAACATAGACTGGCAAGACATGGCGCAGGGTCACATCGAGGGTCGATGTGCCTTCCGCAGCTTTCTTCACCTCCGAGGGGACTTCCGCGACGATAAGACGGAAGGTCTGTTCCGATGGGGTGCCGCGCTTGCCGCGAAACCCGAGGCGTACTTTTTTCGATTTTCCGGGGTGGAGTTTGAAACTTGGTGGGCTGACGATGAATAATCTTGTGTCTTCATATTCGTCGACCCCGTCAACCACCGCCCATTTCAAGACTTCGATGTTATAAAGCGTGGGCTGGGTTCGCAGGTTTGTGATTTCCACAACTCCGCGGCCCGAGGCTTCCACGTCAACAATGACGGGAACAATCGTGGAATTGGCTTGAAGGGTGGTCGCTAGAAAAACAATGGTGAAAGCGGAATAAACTATGCGCAGAAAGCCAGTCATAGGAGGTCTCCTAAAAATGTGGCCCGTTTGGGGCCGATAAGTGATAGGTATCGCTATACTTAAGGAGTATTAAATCATTGCTTAAAACCGAGGTAAGACATTAAAATTGTATATGAAAAATCAAATAAGCAGAGAGATTTCTGGCCAGTAACGGTGGACTGAACTGGGCCCTGTGAATGGAATCTCCAGGGCCCAACTCAAGGGATCTAATCGGTCGGATTAGTATGTGATGGTGATGCCCAATGTGTCGGAGTAAGTGCCAACCACACCTGCGCTGTTTTCTTCAGCCAGAACGCGGCCGTAGACTGAGTAGTTCACGGCTTCGCTGCTTGCCGCTACGGCATTGCTGACCAAGGCACCATTTGCTGGGATGTAGCTGTCGACGGCCCGCGATTCATCAAACGCGATGATATACTCCAGATAGTTTTCGCTTTCGGCCTCAGCCAAACGCCGGTTGGTATCAACCAAAGAGCTGCCACCATCAATGGTGATTGTCTAGGTTGTTCCGGTTGTGCAGGCGGCGCCGATGCTGCCCTCTGCGTCTGTTGCTGAACCCGGTGTAATGGCGCCAAAATTCAGCGCAACAGCAGAAACGGTGCAGGAGCCTTGAACGTTGCCAGAGACATTCATTGTGCCAGTTGCACTGCCAGCCTGCGCGACCTGCGCAGTTGTCAATGTTGCCAAGAAAAGTGGTGCAGCGAGTTTCATTGCATATGTCATTGTGGTGTCCTTAAATATCTATGTCGTTTTAGATGAAGTCTTGGGAAGAATTGGGAGACTTCGCTGCGCAAATAAGTTCTAATATGCTAACAAAGGGTAAATCTTTCCGGCCCTGTGTCTCAATTGGACAGTTGGCCATAATTGGTCTTCAAAAGTGTAGAAAATGAGCTTTTTATTTTTATTAATAGACAATTTAGTGATCTATTAGCTTTTAAATTAAACCTGTTAGTGATTGGTTTAAACTTTGACGTGTTTTGATCGCGCGAAAGCGTGTTTTCGGAGGGATCGCGCCGCAATAGCGCCCGCGCCCGCCGGCTTATGATCCGCCCGCCTATCTGCGGCCATCCAATGTGCGACACTCTGATTTTATTGAACGCGCCCTCTTGTTGGTTGCCCTACAGCCGGATACATCGTGTGGACGAGTTTAAGGGGCGGGCATGGCACAGACACCAAATTCAGCGGCGGAGGTGAGCGAAGAGCGCGCAGCCTCAAAACGAGTTGGCGTGTTACAAGCTCTGCTTCCCTATTTTGCCCCTTACAAAATTTGGGTTGTATTGGCACTGGCGGCCCTCACCATCACGGCCAGCGTGTCATTGATTTTGCCGGTTGCGGCCCGCCGGGTGATTGACGGATTTTCGGTTGGGGATGTGTCCCTACTCAATCAATATTTCATGGGCGCCATTGCAGTGGCCGCGATCTTCGCTCTGGGCACAGGCCTGCGCTATTATGTGGTGACACGTCTTGGCGAGCGCGTGGTCGCAGATTTGCGCAAGGCCATTTTTGACCGCATGATTGGCATGTCACCGGCCTATTTTGAGAAATTGATGACTGGCGAAGTTCTCAGCCGTATCACAACCGACACGACGTTGATCCTGTCGGTCATCGGGTCCTCTGCCAGCTGGATGCTGCGCAATATGCTGATGATGTCTGGTGGATTGATTATGATGCTCTGGACCTCTCCAAAGCTGACCGGTTTGGTGCTCTTGATCGTGCCTCTCATTTTAGGGCCGATTTTGGCATTAGGGCGCAAATTGCGCGGCTTGTCGCGACAAAACCAGGACTGGATTGCGGCCTCCTCTGGGAAGGCGTCGGAATCGCTTTTGTCGGCACAAACCGTACAAGCCTTTACCCATGAGGCCCGCAGCTCGACAGAGTTCTCAAATGTCACCGAGAAAGCCTATGACAGCGCCCGCGCAAGGATCAAAACGCGCGCGCTGATAACGATGATCATTATCTTTGTGGCATTTAGCGGCGTGATGGGGGTTTTGTGGATTGGGGCCATTGACGTGCGCAGTGGCGCCACCACCGCCGGACAGTTGGTGCAATTCGTCATCTACGCTGCCATTGTTGCCAGCTCAACTGCGGCCTTGTCAGAGCTTTGGTCCGAGCTGCAGCGGGCGGCCGGGGCCACGGAACGCCTGGTTGAGCTGTTGGAGGCGGAGGATTCGATTGCCGATCCACAGGAGCCGATCCCGGCGAAACCGGGGGCCTTGGTGTTTGAGGATGTAAAGTTTGCTTTCCCAAGCCGGCCAGACCAGCCGGCGCTCAATGGGGTGAATTTTACGATCAATCCCGGTGAAACGGTGGCCCTGGTGGGACCTTCTGGAGCTGGCAAGTCTACGATTATTCAACTGGTGCAGCGGTTTTTTGATCCGCAAGCCGGCCACATCACCTTTGGCGGTGTGGCTTTGCCTCAGATGCGGCGCAGTGATTTTCGCCAATTCATGGCGCTTGTTCCGCAAGATCCGGTTGTTTTTGCCAGTTCCGCCTATGACAATATCTTATTTGGCCGCCCAAGCGCCAGCCGCGATGAGGTGATTGCGGCGGCCAAGGCGGCGGCGGCAGATGATTTTATTCGTGCGCTGCCTGATGGCTATGACAGCTATGTCGGCGAGCGCGGCGTGATGCTTTCTGGCGGGCAGAAGCAACGGATTGCCATTGCCCGCGCAATCCTGCGCGATGCGCCGGTGCTCTTGCTGGATGAGGCCACCTCGGCTCTGGATGGCGAGAGTGAGGCTTTGGTACAAAAAGCATTTGAGGCGCTGTCAAAACATCGCACCACCTTGGTGGTGGCGCATCGTTTGGCGACGGTCAAAAATGCCGATCGCATTCTGGTGATGGATCAGGGCCAAATTATAGCGCAGGGCACGCATGCCAGTTTGGTCGCAGAAGGCGGGCTCTACGCGCGCCTGGCCAAATTGCAGTTTTCTCAAACAGATGGTGCCTAGAGGCAATCTGCGCCCAAGCGCGCAAATTCCTTGCGAAATTGATTAATATTTAGCATCCTCCATCATGGCGTGCGGATTGGCGCGCGTGAGTTTGGGAGATGCTTATGGGATTTGCAACTAAAGCTGATCGGGACGCAGTTGAAAACGAAATGCCCTGGGCAGAGCGTGATGTTCCCAAAACGATGTATGAGTTCATCGACCGGGTGGCCGCGCGTCATGGTGCCCGCCCCGGTGTGAGCTTTCAGATCACCTCGGGGCAGGCGGACAAGGCGGAAACGCTGAGCTGGCAAGAGTTTCGAGATAAATCGGTGCAGGCCGCCAATCTATTCCGCCGCTTGGGTGTGGGTAAAAATGACGTCGTGGCTTATCTGTTGCCCATCTGTAACGAGGCGGCCTTGACCCTTGTGGGGGGAAGCATTGCGGGCATTGCCAATCCAATCAACCCTTTGCTGGAACCAGATCAAATTTCTGCGATCCTGCGCGAGACCAATGCGAAGGTCTTGGTCACCCTGCGCGGGTTCCCAAAAACGGATTTGCCACAGCTGGCAGCCGATGCGGTGGCGCAGGCGCCGAATGTGCAGACTGTGTTGGAAGTGGATCTCAACCGCTACCTGACACCGCCGAAATCTTGGATCGTGCCGCTCATTCGTCCGAAAGTCTCCGTCACCCATGCGGCGCAGGTCATGGATTTCAACGCAGAGCTGGCAAAGCAGAACCGCATACTTGATTTTCAAGATGCAACTGAAGATCGTGTCGCTGCCTATTTTCACACGGGCGGCACAACGGGTATGCCGAAGGTTGCGCAACATAAATATTCCGGCATTGTCTATAATGGCTGGCTTGGGGATCGAATGCTGTTTGAGGCCCAGGACACAATCATTTGTCCTCTGCCGCTGTTTCACGTTTTTGCCTGTCATGTGATATTGATGGCCATGATCAGCTCTGGCGCCCATGTGGTCTTTCCCACGCCGCAAGGCTATCGGGGCGAGGGGGTGTTTGATAATTTCTGGAAACTCATAGAGCGGTGGAATGTGACTTTTATGATCACCGTCCCGACCGCGCTGTCAGCGCTGATGCAGCGCCCGGTGAATGCGGATATCTCGTCGCTGCGAACGGCGTTTTCTGGCTCTTCACCATTGCCAATTGAACTGTTCAAGCGCTTTGAGGCGGCAACAGGGGTTGAGGTTGTCGAGGGGTATGGTTTGACTGAGGTGACTTGTTTGGTCTCTTGCAACCCTGATCAAGGTCTCAAAAAAGTTGGGTCCGTTGGGCTGCCCTTGCCGCATACCTCCGTTAAAATTCTGCGTGATGGGCCCAAGGGACCTCAGGAATGCGATGTCGATGAGATTGGAGAAATCTGCGTTGATAATCCGGGGGTCTTTGCAGGTCACACCTATACGGAGGCGGCCAAGAACAAAAATCTCTACCATTTCGCAAGCTACCTGCGCACTGGGGATTTGGGGCGGATGGACGCGGATGGCTACCTGTGGATCACCGGCCGCGCCAAAGATCTTATTATTCGCGGTGGGCATAACATTGATCCGGCCCTGATCGAGGAAGCTTTAGCGGGCCATGAGGCCGTCGGATTTGTCGGCGCAATTGGCCAGCCTGATGCGCATTCGGGGGAAATTCCCTGTGCCTATGTGGAGCTGGTTGCAGGTGCACAGGTCAGCGCTGAGGAGCTCGTGGCTTTTGCCAGTGAACGCGTGGCAGAACGGGCTGCGCAACCAAAATATATTGAGATCATGCCAGAGCTGCCGAAAACGGCGGTGGGAAAGGTCTTCAAACCTGCGCTGCGCAAATCTGCAATCACCCGCATTTATAATGCGGCGCTGTCAGAGGCAGGCGTGCCTGCGGAGGTGCAGACAGTGATTGAGGACAAACAACGCGGGCTTGTGGCGCAAGTGCGTGGCAGCGCTGAAGATGAGGCGGTGAACCAAGTGCTTGGTGGCTTTATCTGGTCTTGGGAACGTGCGGGCTAGAGTGTGCGGGCCAAAGACGCGTCGGCTCAAAAGCCTGGACAGGCTTTGGAGCGCTCACTAGGCTGCGTTTCAACTGATGGATGAGGTAAATTATGGACGCGTCGTTTTCACGCCGTAAACTGGTCACCCCAGCCGAACTCAAGGCGCTTAATACACGCTCAAACCTTTGGGGGGCTGCGCAAATGGCCAGCCATCTGGGGGCAATCGTCTGCGCGGGTTACCTGCACAGCTTGGCTTTGGGCACTGCATGGGTCTGGCTGACAGGCTTTGTCTTGGGTGTTTTGCTCAATTTCCTCTATGCCGCCCAGCATGAGCTGAGCCATGCGACCGTTTTTGCGACCCGCCGGATAAATGTGCTCTTTGGCCGGTTGATTGGCTTTGTGATGATCTTTCCACGAGATTACGATCAGGTCATGCATTTCGCACATCATACCCACACGCAAGATTGGGAGAAAGACGGCGAATTGGTGCGCGCGCCCTATACGCTTGTGACCTATCTATTGTGGCTGTCAGGCGTTACGTATTGGCGCAATCGCATCTTTGGTGTGATCCGCCGCGCGCGGGGGGTGATTATTGAGCCGTTTATCCGCGCCGAAGAAGAGGCCAAGATCGTTCTTGAGAGCCGGGTTCATGTGGCGCTCTATGCGGTGATCCTCTTGGGCTCTGTTGCTTTGAATTCATGGGCGGCGATGAGCTTTTGGCTTTTGCCGATGCTTTTGACCAAACCTGTGCATCAGTTGCAAAATACAATTGAACATTTGGGCCTCAGCCATGAGGACGATATACTAAAAAACACACGCTCCACGCGGACCAATGCGCTGATGCGCTGGCTGTGCTGGCAGATGCCCTATCATACGGCGCATCATGTATTTCCCTCTGTGCCCTTTTGGAAGTTGCGGCAGCTCAATGCCAAGATCGAGGCGCAGGCCGGGCCTGTGCATCGGATGGGCTGGATCGAATTTCAGATTGAAGTCATCAAGCGGTTTGCGCAAAAGGATGAAAGCCAATGGCCCATGGATGAGGTTTGGATTGTGCCGACCTCAGCTGGACGCGAGACGCGCGTTGAGGCTTGAGCTCGCCGCCGCATAGGCGCGTTCCAGCTCTATTAACTTCTGCTTGCGCCACAGCCCGCCGGCATAGCCTGTCAGAGTGCCGTCAGCGCCAATGACGCGGTGGCAGGGCAATACAATTGCGATTTGATTGGCCCCATTGGCGCGGGCAACGGCACGCATGGCCGTGGGTCGTGCGATCGCTTGCGCCAATTGCGCATAGGATCGGGTTTGTCCGGCTGGGATGTCTTGCAAAGCCCGCCAGACAGTTTTGGAAAAATCTGTGCCGTGCAAGGCCAGAGGCAGATCGAATTTCGGCCGCCGCCCCACAAAAAATTCTGTCAGCTGCGCTTGCACCCGATCGGTCAAGGCAAAGCGACCAAAACCCAATTGCCCTTTGGAATATTGAAACAGCTGCTGCACCTCGCGGGCCAGGCCCTTGCGTTCGGGAAATTCCAACAAATGCACTTGGGTGGCGTCACAGATGGTCACCATCGCGCCAATGGGTGTGTCGATCCAACTGGCCCGCAACAGGGCATTTTCGGCAAATTCCCCTGGGGCTCGTCCCATGAGCTTTGCGAAAGCGGCGCGAAATGCGCTGGGCGATTCAAATCCTGCGCTCAGTTGGGCTTCTACGACCTTATCGCCCTTGGCCAAGACCTCGGCAGAGTGGCGCAATCGGCGGTGACGGGCCATTTCCAAAAAGGTCATGCCAAAATGGCGCTTGAAGGCGCGCCGTACGGTAGAGGGGTCAAACCCCATCGACGCGACGCAGGTCTCGCTCCAGCGACGCATCGGATCTGCGTCAAAGGCTTTCAGCATCTGATCCACCAGCGGATCCAGCCGCGCCACAGGCGCCAGCGGGTGGCAGCGTTTGCAAGGCCTAAATCCCGCAGCGATACAATCGCCGGGGTTCTCGAAAAACGTGCAGTTTTCCGGTTTGGGATTGGGGGCCGGGCAGTTGAGGCGGCAAAAAATGCCGGTTGAGGTCACGCCGACATAGGCGCGTCCCTCATAGGCGTCACTGCGGGCGACAAGTGCGTTATAGAGCACATCTGGATCAGGCAAGGAAAACATCATTTCAGCACCCTAGCGCGATTCGCTTCGTCTTGGCGCCGTTTTTCGGGCGTGACTGTGAGTTTTCTTACTAAAGGCCTCTGCATACCCCAACCGCCAAGCCAAACACTTTGCCCGGTGGCAACACCGGGCTGTCACCATCTGGGCATTCTGTTATCTATGGCTATTGCTCAAATTTTGCAGTGATGTCACCACCAAACATATGCGCCCGCCCAGGCAGGCGCTGCCCTCATTTCGTGTTGAAATGGCGTTTTTACCATTGCCTGTCAGTTCGGGCCGGGCTGCGGCCGGATGCGTGAAAATTGCTTGCCTCACCTAGGAACTCATTGCAGGCTGACCAGATGACACAGACTCTCAAAACCTTCACCAGCCTTTGGGCCATGCAGCCGCACGATCAAACAGGGATTAAACTGCCCTATGAGCAGGTGTGCGAAATGGTGGCGGAGGCCGGTTACGACGGGATGGCGATTGATCTGGGGGCCGGTGATGTGGCGCAAGCCCATGAGGTAAGGCCGCATATGGAGCGTTATGGCCTAACGCCTTTGATCGTTGCCTTTCCCAAGAGTGTTGAAAGCCTGCGCGAAACGCTGGTGATGGCAAAGGATTTTGGCAGCCCTTTCGTGGATGTGATTGGTCAGGTGATGCCACTTAGCGTTGATGGGATGATCCCCGTGATCCGGCAATGGATGGATATGGCCGATGAGATTGGCGTTCCCGTACAATTTGAAACCCACCGCAATTGCATCACCAATGATCTTTATTCCACACTTTGCCTGCTTGATGCCATCCCGGAGATGCGGATATGTGCGGACTTGAGCCACTATGTGGTGGACCGCGAATTTTGGTTTCCTCTTTCGGAACGTGACATGGGATTGATCAGCCGCATTTTGCAGCGCTCAGACAGTTTTCAAGGCCGGGTGGCCAGTCGTCAGCAAATTCAACTGCAATTGGATTTTCCGCAGCACCAAAAATGGGTTGAACTGTTCAAAGGCTGGTGGCGCGAAGGGATGCAAGATTGGCGCCGGCGCGCGGAGGGTGATTGCATCTTCCTATGCGAGCTTGGCCCGCCAGAATATGCGATGACCGATGCTCAGGGGCGCGAGATGTCCAACCGCTGGGAAGAGGCTTTGCAGATTAAAGCTTGGGTCGCAGAGATTTGGCAAGAGCTCGGCGGCGATCGTTAAAAGCCGCTCATCGCCTTTGGTGAAAAATAAAGCCGATGAAATTCAAGAGCAATTGCGCTGCCAGAATTTGTGTGCTGTCCGTTGGGTCATAGGCCGGTGCCACTTCAACCAGATCAATCCCGGCGACATGCCCGCGCTGGGCCAGACCCTGTAAAATTTCCAACACGTCGTAATAGAGAAACCCGCCATGGCTTGGCGTGCCGGTGCCCGGGGCGATGGAGGGGCAGAAGGCGTCGATATCGATGGTGACATAGTAGCGCGCTCCGGCGGGGATTCGCGCCAGCACGGCCTCAAGCCCTAATGCTCGCACTTGCCGCACCGACAGGATGTCAGACCCGCGGGCCCTTGCGTCATCATAGCCTTCTTTCGCGGTGGAGCTGACGTTGCGAATGCCCAGCTGTGTCATGCCACTGACCCATGGTTTTTCAATTGCGCGGCGCATGGGATTGCCATGGCCCGCAGTCACCCCGTGACGGCTGTCCACAAAATCCAAATGGGCGTCAATCTGAACCACATGCACGGGCTCTTGCTCGGAAAAGGCGTTGATGCAGGGGATATTGATGGAATGATCCCCGCCGATCACCACTGGCAGCGCGCCGGCGGCCAAAATCTTGCGCACACCAAATTCAATATTGGCATGGCTTTCATCAGTTTTCGTATGGATGATATCGGCATCACCCAAATCAACGATACGCACATCGCTTGCGAGGTATGTCGCGTCATCCTCATGGTCATAGGCACCGGCATGACCGAAAGAAAATAGAGTTGAGGCTTCGCGGACTGCGCGCGGACCGAAGCGCGCACCGGGGCGCCATTGGGTTCCAAAATCGAAGGGAGCACCCAAAATTGCCACATCGGCCTCAATCGCATCCCAATCTGCGACATAGGGGCGTTTGCCAAAAGTGGAAATTCCAACAAAAGGCAAGTTCAGCCGCCCGGCTTCATAACCATGATCTGACATAGAGGCTCCGTTTCGCTTTTACTGGACCAGTGTTGTGCGATTGGGCTGAAAATGTCGATGAAAAATTGGAGCGAAAAGAGTGAACGCGCCTGCGGCGGGCGTAGGTGAGGGTGAGGGTGGCCACAGACGCGTTCTATCCCAGTTTGCGGAGGGTTTGGCAGGCAAGGCTGGCCTCATCCACTCCGGTGTGGGAACTGTATGTTCTTGTCCCCTTCCAAAAGGGGCTGCAGCAGGTGATGAGGTCAGGATCACGTAAGAGATGCGACAGTGAGGCCGGTGCCATATGGCGTGGCCTTGCCTATTTCGTCCCACCCGCCTTTGCCTCATTGCGCGCTACACTGACACCGCTAAAGGAAGCTTTCGGCTAATGTAATTGCGCTATAGTATACAAATTTGTGCGAATGCGCTTAAATTACCTGTTTAAATTGCATTGGCAGGTCATTTATTCACCTTTCTTTCACAACTTATTTTGCGCCAGTGTTGGCGCAGTGCACGGCCTCTGCTTTGGAGGCTGCCAATAGATCATTTGGCTGCACAATTTGAGCAAAAACGCTCAAAATCATCCCTACTGAAACGACAAAACTACGCGGTATATATCAAAAGCATTGCAATGCGGTGGGAGTTGGAAAATATAGGCGCTGTATTTTATGCGTTTATCTGATCATGATTTTTTAATTTGGGCGAATTTTATGACTGAATTTGGCGAGAATCTGAGATGGCTCTGCGGTCTGCGGAAATCTGTATCCTTTGTTGCCCGCGAATTGGGGATAAACCGTCAGCAATTCGGTCGCTATGTGAACAATAAGTCCTATCCCAATACCCATAACTTGATCGCCATTTGTGATTATTTCAATGTGCAAGCCGCAGATTTTGAGTTGCCGCACAGCGAATTTTCTCAGAAATATCGCAAGGTGTCTTTGCTCAAACAGGGGCCTGCGCAGCGAACCTTGGAGTTTCCACTGGATGCTTATTTTCGCCAGTCGCCGCGCCTTTTAGAACGGTTTCGCGGAGATTATTTAATATATTTCAACACGAAGACCTGGCCGGATCACTATATGATTGCATTTTGTCGCGTGTTTTCGCGTGAGGATTCAACCTTTTTGCGCTACATCATCCGAGGGCGCGAACCGCTTTTGGGCAATCGAATATTGTTCAAAGGTGGCGGGCAGGCGGCGAAGTTTGAACATAACGTATTTATTCAGTCCTATTCAAAACCCTTGGCTGGGCCTTTGGTGTCGGAGATCATTTCAATTCGGGACTGGAAGCATACGGATCTGCTCCCGAGCCGCATGATGTCGACCCATATAGATACAAATGAAATCCTATATAAAGCGCGCCTCTGGCGCCGCCTTGGACTTGGCACAGATCTTAGGGCGGGGCTAAAAGCCAGCGGCTTGGTCCGAAAGACATCACCGCGCGTCTCCACTATGATTCGCGACATACTGGAGGGTCCAAATTTTCAGGTCCACACTGTTTGAGCTTGAGTCTGCGACATGCTCGAAACGCTCTGCGCAGCTCTTTGCGGAAAATTGATTTGAGAGGTAAAAATCTACGATTTACCCCTTGTGGTTTGCGTGGCGAGGGTCTAGCTAACAGGAACTTGGCGCGGGATGGAGCAGCCCGGTAGCTCGTCAGGCTCATAACCTGAAGGTCGTAGGTTCAAATCCTACTCCCG
>ERZ807291.6319-NODE-6319-length-14339-cov-7.457575_pt1 | contig 14339 bp, 13 predicted proteins | sample MGYA00521257_ERZ807291 | MGnify/ENA primary metagenome ERZ807291 (study PRJEB31413, sample SAMN03169783) | marine metagenome | biome: Marine; feature: Water; material: Subsurface seawater | place: North Sea | collected 2011-04-28 | depth 1 m m ...
TGTTAAGTCTTTCTCCACAATATTCTGTCATTATTATTTTATTTTTTATATCATATGAAATTAATTTCGGTACCCATAAAACATTTTTATTTAATAATTGTAAAAGATAAACTTCCCTTTCAAAAATATTATAATCATCTAAATTTGTAGAAATATCATTTAATAGGACAGAAAATACTTTTTTAAAAACATATTTTTTATCTTTAGTAATATAAATATTACTACTTTGACCTGTTAAATTATGTTTTATTACTTCATATTTATCATTATTGACAAAAATAAAATTGTTTCTTAATGATATAGTTTTCTCCATATATATAATAATATTATAATTATTTTATGGTATAATTTTTGACCATAAAATAATTAAAAAAAATATTAATATAATGAATAATTCATATGAAATACATTTGTTAATAGATTGGACATGCTATTTTGATAATATACAAGAATTTATCGGTAATCCACTTGAAGTAATAGATGTAAAAAAATTTAAAAAAATAAAAAATAAAAAAAAGGTATTATCTGAATTTTACAATGCAAATATTGATGATTTTAGAGGTAATACCGATTTCAATACTTATATTCTTAAAGATAAAAATCCAATTTATGATTTTCGTCAAACTTCTAAAGGAAAAAATAAAGTAAATATAAATCTTTTTGATCTTAAATCTTCATTACGTGAAATTACAGGAGGTCACAAAATACATGCGACAGATAATATCCAAGAAACAAAAGAAAATTTAAAGGTTCTAGGTATTTATGACAAATATTATAAAGAGAAAAAATTTACATCTCTACAAGATGTTTTTGATGAATTAAATAAATATTCTGAACTTAAATGGATTGTAATGAGGAATTTTGAGGAAATGCCTAATAATATCACTATTGATGAACATTTGCATGTAGACTTGTTAGTAAATGACTATTATTTAGTAAAAACTATTCTAGACGGAACTTCCGCGAATGCTTTAGGTGCTAACATATCTAATAGATATGAAGATGCTAAATATAGAATACTCAATTATGTTACTATAAATAATCGCAAAGTTTTATTTAATTTTAGATCAATTGGAGATAATTATTATGATAAAAAACTTCAACAAGATATGTTAGATTCAAGAATTACGCACCCAAAAGGGTTTTATATTCCAAATAAACAACTATATTTATTTAGTTTAATCTATCATGCTATAATTCACAAGCCACAAATATCTTCTACATATATTAAGGTCTTCAAAAGCTATGGCTTAAAAGATTCAGAAATTAACAAAGAAAATTTAAGAAATAAGTTAGATATTTTTATGAAAAAAAATGATTATTCTTATTGTGAACCAGAGCCATCAGTTGGATTTTTTTTATAATTTACAATAATATTATATGCTCCATTTTATTCTATGCCATGAATTATTATTTAATCCACGAATATTCCATGCATATTCGGACTTTTCTGGCTGTGTGTTATATGATGCATCTGTTGCTTTACAGATTATTTCACCCCCCTTATTAGTTGTATCAAACTCCCAAAAAGTCCATGCCCATGCCTTATTTAATTTTTGTTCAGAACCTTCTTTTAACTCTGCCATATTCCATGTTTTACCACCATCACATGAAATATCAACTCGTATAATACCTCTACCACCACCACTCCATGCAAATCCTTTTATTTTTAATTTTTCTTTATCAGGTAATATATCAACAATACAAGATTGTACAGGTAATTCTTGTATAGGTGCTATATCATCTATAGATATATTATTTGCATCTTTAATATAATGAGGTAATCCTTTATAAGAAATTCCTTTTTGCCATATACCATCCACTTCTTTATCACTTATATTTATTTTTTTTAACCATTTAATATTTCTTATTCCTACAAATCCTGGAATAATTACTCGTAATGGATATCCATGATCTCGGGGTATTTCTTCACCATTCATTTTATATGCTATTATTACATCACCATAACTATTCATTGCTTTTTCTATCGGAATTGATGCTTTAACACCCTCATACCCTTCAAAATGAACATGTTTTATTTTACCATTATTTATATCATTATCTAATACACCAAATTTAATTAATAAATCTCGTAAGGGAACACCGGACCATTCTGCAGTACTAATTGCCCCATAATTCCATGATGTTCCAGATGTTTTATCTATAGTATTTAATTCTCCTCTTCTATTACCTCCACATTGAATAGTAGAAATAACTTTTTTATGTTCCATTTTTTTTATATCTTCTAATGACAATTCTTTGTCATTAATAGTTAGTTTAAATTTATTTACATCAATATTTGGTACTGGGTGATGATTTCTAACATACCATAATTCATTAGGAGTTATCCAATTATCCATAATCTGACTTTTAGGTGTTTCGGCATTACAAGGTGAACTACTATGAAAATTTAATTGTGAATCTCTAACCGGATCATTTATATAAGGATCTGACATATTTGTATATTTTTCAGGATCATAGTTTTTTAAGTTTCCAATTTTCATGGGAGTAAGGATATCTTTAATAATAGATGAATTATTCGTATGTTGTTTATAAATATTCCAATACGGTTCTAATCCTTTACCTGCAGATAACATAATTTTATCTTTGCCGCCAGGATGATTTTCTATAAAATTAGTAATATCATATACATTTTCTTTATATGTTACCCATATACCATTTTTTAAATTATTATGTTTTGAAACATCATCATAAGTAAAACTATTACATTTTTTGTTTTTATTTATATAAAATATTCCTATAGATAATCCAATACATGAAGTACCTATAATATATTTACATCTATACATATTATAATAATCTATAAAAAGTTTAAATATTAAATTAATCAAAAATAAATGATCATTTAAAATAATAAATTTACTACTATTTGAAAGATCAATTAATAGAAATCAGCAAAAGAAATATTATCATTCATCCTTTACGGACTATATATAAAAATAAATATTGTAAATGTACTCGTCTAATTTTTCACATAAGATAAAATCATGTCTTAAATTTTTTTAAATAACTCAAAAATATCAAAAATATTTTTCTCAATGACTAAGTCTATTGGCAAACCCATTTTTTTCATATCATTAAATGTGATATTAAATTCATGTGAAAATTTTGTAGTAACTAACTTTTTTATAATTTCATTTTTATTTTCATTATTTCTTAAAAGTTTATTTACAACAAATAGTTCTTCTTCATGATGATTTTTAGCTTCAAGTGCTTGTAATTTATCCATACATGGATCATCTTTTGTTTTCCCAATTGTTTGGATATGTCTTGCAGAAAATGACATTTCATCATTAATTTCAGTACTTGGAATATAATCTAATTGAGTATCAATTGGACTAAATAAACTGTACCAATTACAATGAATATTATTTCCAGATATAGCCATTATAGTTCCTGCACTTTGAGCATATTCTGGAATATAAGTATGTACCTCAAAATCATTTGTCGCAAATAAATATGCTATTGCATCGGCATTACATGATATACCACCTTCTGTATGTATAATTAAATTTACTTTTTCTTTTATATTAATTTGTTTAAACATCTTCATAACTTTATCTATATCTTCAAAATTTATAAGATTATTTATTTTACATTTATTACACTTCCAAAGTGTCATATTATATATTTTAACACATGAACAAGTAGAATTAGAAATAATAAATGTATTATTATCTAAATTTTTATTAATTTCATAAATATTTTTATATTTATTATATTGATCTTTAATCAAATTTTGAAATATAAATAGTGTAAATCCTATAATTAATAATACTCCTATTATTATTAAAAATACCATTTTATTTAGATATTATAGATTAAATTTATGTAATAATCAATTTTTTCATATTTTATTTAATAAAATATTCATATGTAATAAAATAGAATCTAATAATTGTAATTTTATAATTATATTTTTTTTTTCATTATTTTTGATGTCCTGATTTAAATCTTTATAAATTTTTGAATATTTATTTTTTAAAAAAATATAGTTTTGTTTATTTGTCATATATTAATTTGATATTTTTATATTATCCATATATATATTAATGAGTGAATACCAAATTCAACAAATCGATAAATTAATTAATACTCTGAATAAAAGTGTCAGACAAATAGAATTTTTAGAAAAATTAGATGAGTATATGGGAGGTGCCAATAAACAAGGTAACGCACCAGTCAATCGTCAAAGAAGAAATCCCCCACCTCCTCCTGGAAGTCAAAAAAATACTACTCAAAAAAAAACTTATTCAGAGGCTGTGTCCCCAGCTTCCCTAGCTTCCCCAGCTTCCCCAGCCGCTAATTTAATGAATCCTGGAATTGCTAATGTAGTCGCTCCCAAAGGCGCTGCACCAGCTTCCCCATCTTCCCCAGTCCCTACCAAAGGCGCTGCCCCAGCTTCCCCATCTTCCCCAGTCGCTAATTTAATGAATCCTGGAATTGCTACTGTAGTAGCTGGTACTCCATCAGCACCAAGCGAAATTGATGAAATTAAACGTAATGTAACTAAAATTAAGGGACTTTTAAATAGAGGTACTGGAGGTCCAACTATAGATAATTCTAAAATGGAATCCTTAATGGAAAATACAAAACAATTTAAAGGATCAGTCAAAAAATTGTTGAACCAACTAATAGAAACATTAGAATCTGGAACAAATAATGATGAAGTAAACGAAATAAATGCTAAGTTGAATACATTACAAGAAGAAATGGCTGGTGTAAATTCTGCATTGCAATTCGGTGGAGAATTAAAACAATTAGAATACCAACTATAATTAAATTTTTTAAATATATAGATTAATATATATATATTTATGAAATCTGAAAAATACAATAATCAAATTAATGGATTAAAACAACAAAATGAAGTAAAAAGATATAAAATAACACCTACTATTAAACAATCTAAAAAATCTACATATTTAGTAATTTCAAATGGTGGTAGTATATCAACTACAAATTCTGAATCAGACTCAGATTTAGATTTAAAAAATCGAATAAGAAAATTATTAGACTCAGGTACGGGAGTTCCAATTAATATAGATAAATTGGAAACAATCAAAAAACAATTAGGGATTTTAAGGCAAAAAATGTCAAATCTAATAAAAAGATTAGAAGATATAAAACAAAGCAAAGGAATAAATATAATAGATGTAAATAAACAAATTCAAGAATTACAAAATGAAGTAACTGAAATTGGAAATACAATTAATTTAGATCCACAAAATAATTTAATAACAGGTGGGAGTACACCAACTTCTATTACAGAAAATAAAATAAAAAATATAGGAGCTAACATAGAAAAAATAAAATTATTAATGAGTAATAATATAAAGCAGGATAATAAAGAAATAAATATAGATACTTTAAATAAAAATTATAATTTATTTATTAGTCAGTTACAAAATTTTTCAAATGATATTTTAGAATATAAAGATCAATCTTTCACAATAAATGTAGAAGAAGCTAATATAAAAATAGATGAATTAAGTAAGTCATTTAAAGAATTAAGAGCCGCTTTTGAATGAAAAAATAATATTATAGGATAATTATTATCTTATAATATTATAATATGGAATCATTATATAAAATTACTATTAATAAATTAATATTTAATTTAAATAAATCAACAAATTTAATTGATAATATATTAAGTTCTCAAACAGGAGGCAGTCATTATGGAAATATTTTAAAAAGTATTTATAATAAATATAGCATCTTAAATCTCAATGTAGATATAGTTGATAATTTAGGATACATTGTTTCTGCAGAAGATGCATGGAATCAATTTGAAATTGATATAAGTAATTACGAATCTGAACAAATAAATAATGGAGATAAAATTGATCATATTTCTATTAAGAAAATGAAAGATGAAGTAATTGATACGTTTGAAGGAGGAATTAAAATGGATGGTGAAAAATTGGATATTATTAACGATAAAAAATTTCAATTAAAATATAAAAGTGCAGCTGCACACAGAGCTAAAAATAACATAGAGTTCGTATTAAATAAACAAACTATGTTAGAGTTAAATGAGCAAAGTAATGATATTAAAAAATTAAGTGATAAAATTATTAAATTTATTGAAAAATTAGATAGAAATAGTAAAGCATTATTAAATAATTTAGAAAACTTGCATGATCAAAATATAGATGAAAATAATGAAAAAATAAATGAAATTAATAAAGGTTTAAACATTTTGACTTCTAAATTGGAAACACCACAGAATGGTGGATTTAAATTTTTAAATGTAAAAGATTACTTTAATTATAAATTATTTAAGTTAATGGTAAAATATGACAAATATAACAATTTAAGAACTTTAATTGGTGGAGTAAGATCTTTACCTATAGAGGTAAAGTCAGAAGTAGGAGCAAATAGAAATATTCCAAGTAATGTAAAAATTAATTTACCATCCGGAGATTGGGTTGTAAAAGAAGAAAAGTCAAATGTATACTATATTAAAGGTACTGAAAAATATGATATAAAATTAGGTGAAACTAGATCATATAAAGTTCCAGATGAAGATAAATATTTAAAATTTAATTTGAATGAAAAAAATTATGAAATTTTAAATTTAAAACTACCGGATAATTGCTTAATAATTTATGATTTTAAAGTAGATGACTTTATAAGTGTTTTGGTAAATTTGAATATATTAATTTATGGAGTACCATTAGTAGAATATAATTCAAATAATAATCTTATATTTTATAGTCCAAATAAAAAATTATTTTATAATTTGAATTTAATTGATAAAAGTATTAATTCTTTTAAAAAGTCAAATTTTGAATTAAAAGCGAGTATAGATAGATTATTAGATGATAAAGAACTGATTAATGTTGACGAATTTAAAAAATTAAATGAAGAAACTTTAATTTTGGAGAAAAACCTAAAAGAATCTATTAAAAGAATAGCTTTAGAATTGAACGATTTAAATAACTCTACCGGTATTGAAAAATTAAATAATATTAAAGAAATATTAGATGATATGGGGAATGATATGAAAATTATAAATAAATAATTAATTTATATATAATATATATGATTGATAATCAATTAGATATATTACAAAATATAAAATATAAAATATTTTATAATTTATTTCTAGAAGGAGGAGCAAGTAAAACAGAATATTATAAACAATATCCATTAAATACATTTGCTAAAACTGTTGATGAATTATGTAAAACTGATTATTCAAATATTTGGACATATTGTGAACCTGAATTACAACAGTATATAAAATCAATTAAAGGAAAAATTAAATGGTTAAAAATAAGATTAAATATACCTTATATTAAAAGAAAATTTAAGTCAATTGATAATGATGATTATAAAGTATTAGAAAATGCTTATTTTCTATTTAGAGTTGAAAAATCAACGGATATAAAAATAAGTTTTGAAAAAACTGATCCAGTATATTTAATTATTAAAGCACCAGAATGGGAAAAAAATCCAAAAAATAAAGATGCGTACATTGTTCATGAGTTTTTAAGTAAGGATATGAATCCGTTAAATTTTAAAAAAACTAAAACTAATCAAAAAACAGAATTAGCAAAACAATTAGCAAAACAGGTAAAATTTGCAAAAATAGGAGTAGCTTTCCCTAAATTATTAGGTGAAATTGATTTAAAGGATTTATCTTATAAACTGTCTATTAATAAAGTGGCAGTTGATGTTGATAGGATAACTACAATTTATAAGAAATTATTTAATATCAATAATTTAATAGTAGATGAACCATTAAATAAAATTTCAATAAATTATACGATACAAAAAAAAAGTCCTGTAGAAAATAAAATCCCAATTACTTATACAATAGAACAAAAAAAAATAAATTTATTACCATATGATAAGAAATTTGAATATAACAACAAAATATATATTAGTGATACATTACAAATTAATATTCCTGATAATTTTACAAATGAAATTTTAGAAAATCAGGAATTTACAATTTTAGATATAAAATTTAACTTATTTGAATTAGAATATATTGATAATTCTGTTTTATTTTTTAATAAAACTAATAAAAAATTTTTGACAAGACAAATATTTAATCAGTCTTTAATTGATCTAAATGGTATAATTATATTTCCATTTAGTAACAATAAAATTTATTTTATATATAATCCAGATCTTAATACAATATATTTATATATTATATCAAAGAAAGAAATCGTATATAAATATACTAATATACAATATTTTGCTTATGTTAATTATATTAATTATATAATAAAAAATTTAGAAGAATCTAAAAAAATAAATACAGATGAATTAAATGAATTAAAAGAAAGTATAAAAAAAATAGAGGGAAATCTAAAATCTAAAATATCGGACTTATTAAATATTATAAAAACATTATCTATATAATATATAATGGATTATATAGTAAATAAATTAAAATTAGTATATTTTAAAAAAATTTTAAAACAATTTGAAAAGGCACAAAATTTAATTGGTGGAACTTTTGATGTAAATAATTTAAATCCAAAATTACAAGCAGAATATTTAAGTAACGATCCTCCTGATATACAAAAAACATTAGATTTTGTCAATGAGTGGGAAGATAATTTTAAAGTATTTACAGAAAATTTAGCTAAAAATACAGAAGATATTCGAAATTTTATTTATGAAAATGAAAAAAAACTAACAGAAATTGAATCTAATTTAAATTCACTTGATCAAGTTTTAGATCCTCAAAATGGAGGATTTGAATTTGATATTAATGAAGAGTATGATTTTATTAATTCAAACATACTAAAATTAGATAAGCTTATGAAAAAATATATGGATGATGACATTTTAGAAATTAGAAGTAAATTAGTTAGTAATAATGGTGATAGTGATAGTGATAGTGATAGTTATAGTGATAGTGATAGTGATTCTTTAGATGATACATATTATAAATTCAATATGATGAAAAATATGGAAAGTAAGAAAAATATATTTCCATTAGATAGAATACAAAATAATTCAGGTGAAAATAATTCAGGTAAAAATAATTTTGTTGAAACTAAAAAGATAATTTATGAAACTGTTATAAATGAAAAGAATGTAAATTGGAAAAATAACTATTTTTTGCTAAAAGATAGAATGCAGGATATAATGTAGTATCAAATATACTAAATTATTTTACATTATACAACATGATTTTACTTTACATTTATGTTTATTAAAATCATCTGAACAAAATTTTTTCTTGCAATATTTACATTTTTGTAAATTTGTATTTTTTATACAATCTAAATTATCACAAAACATATCTAATGTATATTTACTATCATTATTCGTCTTACATTTATGTTTTTCAGGTGATACACATTTCCTACATAATAGTTTATTACATTTATCACATTTAAAATAAAGACTTTCTAATTTATCACAATTTATGCAATTATACATTAATTAATAAAAATATTTTAATTAATTAATGCTATATAATAATTTTAAATATCAGGAAATGCAGCATTCAAATATACACCACACATACCTTCTTCAGTATCTGTATTTGCAAAATGAATGTATCCATTGTCTCCCCACGACTCACTCCAACTATTCTTAATTGTAATTGTATCTTTATCATAAGCTACTGCAAGTACTCCATGATCAATTTCACCTGTGTAACATTGATCATAATCAAACACACCACCTCCATAATGTTGAAACTGAACTGTATCTGCTTGAATACCTACTGCTAAAGGTTGGTTAGAAAGAGCTGATAAAAAGGTATTCTTATCACCAGCTTTAATTGAACTACATTTCGAAATTGAGCTTCCAGAAACTGAAGTACATGAAGATGACTTACAATCATTTCTTGTACTAGTGGCTGTATATGTGTAATCGTCATAAGAACATAATCCTTTATTATCAATTACATATTCGAAAGCACTTGTCATAAGTCCACCATTGCATCCAAAATTTCCATATTTCCAAGAACAATCAACTAGTTGTTGTTCTGATAATGAAATTAGGTTATTAGAATGAATAGCAGTAACACCTTCAAGGGCTCCAGCAGCTGAAAAGCTCCAACAAGAACCACATTGACCTTGATCTTTAACCGAAGTAACCATATTTTCATTTCTTAGATCAATCGATTGTGGATATGTTGTAGTGGATGAAACATAGTCAGTACATTTAGTTCCACCAAAAAGCGAAAATGTACTACTTGGTTTCTTATGAAGTGTTAGATATTCTCTGAAATTTTGTAATGTCCAATCAGTAAAAGGTCCAGTAGACATAAAATATGTATGTTCTCCAAGATCATAAGCGATATTATGTGTCATAATTGATTCCATATTTTCATTATAAATTTCTCGTCTTGAATTAAATTCATCTTGTGAATAAAACTTTTTAAAATTATTTACATAATTTGTGAAGTGCATTCTTGAAAAGTGTTTATTTGAAACAATGTTATTTTCGGTAGTATCACACATACTAACTTTAGAACATACATATTCAGGTGAAAGCTTTGTCATGATTGTTGAAACTAGTTGTGGTGCATATTTATCAACTAATAAGTTACATTCTGGTGTAAACTTATTTGGAAACTTAGAGCATACAGTATCTAATACCTCCTCAACATGTGTTGTAGTAAAATTAGATACTAGTTTATCTTCTACACGACCAACTGCAATATGACATACATTGCATTTAAAATCAGTTGCGGTTACGGTAGCACTAAATGCTAAAATTAGTAAAAGGATTGTTTTTTGAATCATTTTTATTATATTTGTATAATAATTTAACTTTAAATACTATTAATATCAATTTTTTACAAATATTTAAATCAATTTAATTAACAGATTTAAATTTTAAGATATTTGATTACATCTATTTGATTGTTCACTCCATCTACATACATAGTTGGAACCAACATAACAATCTCTAGGATTATTTAAATTTGTAATACTGCAAGGAATAGAATTAAGACGATGATAATTAATAAAATCTCTCTTTTTTTTATGTTTATCTTCAATTATACCAATTCTTTTTAACTCATTTTGATACTCCTGATCACTTTCTAAATATAAATATAAAGACCATATTGTTATAATTATTATTAGTGCTACATAAATTACTTTTAGCATTATATATATATCATATATAATATTATAAAAATTATTATTTTTTTATACATTTGTTTCCATTATCTGATTTGAATTTATACTGATATTATCTGAATCAGAATCTGACATTTTTGCATTTAAATCATCATCAACTCTAATATTTTTATTTGCATAAATTAAATTTAATTCAATCTTGAATGATAAATTACAAAAATCGATTAAATTACCTATTTCATCTTTTATCTCAATATCAAGATTTTCGATATTTAACATATCTGTATCTAAATAATAACTTCCTTTCTTTGGTGTTGAAACATTTACTATTGCAAATTCCTTATCGGATATATTTTTTAAATAGATATAAATATAATTACATTTACGTAGATCATATGGCAAATTACCACTATATGTATTTTTATTTGTTAAAACATTGGTATTATCATATCCTAATGTATTTAATATATTATTTTCCTTTTTATATAATGAAAATGAAATCTCACTCTTAATTGTAACCTTACTTGTATTTTTATTATATGAAAATATTAAATCATATGTCTTTCCTAACTTATTTAGTTTTTTAACTAAATTTGATATATCATAATTACCATTTGGAATTGTCATTATAACAATATCATCACTATCATCTATTGGTATATTTTCACTATCTGAATCTTCATCGTTCTCTTGAACTACTTTATCCTTATCCAGATTATCAAATTTAAAATATAACTTATTATTTGACTCATTTATATTATTACTTGTTAAAGGAAAATCATAAGATATTAATTCAATTTTTGTAACATTATTTACTGGAATATCTAAATCATATGTGAATTTATTATTTGACTCAAATGTTTTAGAATTTATAAATATAGTCTTCTTATCAGCTTGAATTAAATTTAAATTTTTTTGAATTAATGCACTCACAAATTTTTCTTTATTCAATAAATTCTTATATGATGATTCAATTTCTTTATGACGAGTACTTAACCCAATCACTTCCTTTTTAATTTCTTCTTTTTTCCTTTCTATCAAATCTAATTTTCTATCATTATCATTATTTTGGTCTTCCATTAACTCATCTAAACGAGTTCTTAGTTCTATATTAACTCTCTTTTCTTGTTCCAATTGACCTGTTAATATTTTTACTTTACTTATTAATTCACTTTGTATCTCATCATTACTTTCTGTTTGTTGATAATTATTATTCTGTGGCTGAGCAACATTTGGATTTAACATTTGATTTTTTACATGATTTTGCAATTGTTCCTGTAATAACTGTACTTGTTTTAACTGTTCAACTTGCTTCCTTCCTAATTCACTCAAATACTCAGAAATTTTATCATCTTGTTTATTTATTTGTTGTTTAGGTACTACTTGCTGTTCTTGTTGAGGTATATTTATTTGTTTATTTTGATTAGAATTATTGTTGGCATATGTATTTAATAACTTGTACACATCATCCTGATTTATATTATTTAATTTATCTATAATATTACTGTTATTCATATTTGATGCATTATTCATCATATTATTTTGTTGTTGTATTTTTTGCTGATTTTGCAAATGTTGATTATACATTTGCTGTTGCATTTGTTGTTGCTGTATTTGTTGTTGCTGCTGTTGTTGCTGTTGTTGCTGTTGTTGTTGCTGTTGCTGTTGCTGTTGCATTTGTTGCTGTTGCATTTGTTGCTGGTTTAATTGTTTTTTAATTTCATCATTCTCTTTTATTGATTTTGTAAAATCCGGAACAGGCATATTATTATTATTATTATTATTATTATTATTATTGTCATTACTTATACTAGACCTTTCTTGTTGTAAGATTTCTAATCTTTTGTTTGTATCAATTGATTCATCTATCTCAGGTAATCCTTGAGTTATTTCATTACTACCAAAATTAATATCACTAAAATTAGAGTCAACATTTGCACCACTTAGATAATATGTATCATTTTGCATCTTACTTTCATTTGCTGTATTAGATTCTTGTGAAGATGAAAAGGAATTCCCCATTTGTGGTTCTTGAGTAAAATTTTCAATATTTGGTTTATTACTTTCCTGTCTAGAATTTTTAATAAAATCTGGTGTGGGAGGACGATCAACGCCTGGTACCTGAGTTTGTCTTTCAGATAATAACCTTTCCATTGCTTGCTCTGGTGCTAAATTATTATCATATCTTGAAGACTGATCAAAATTACTATTACCAATATTTGGTTTAGAATTATAATTTACATTTCTACTAGTTAAATCAAATCCTGATTCTCTTTGTTGATATGTATGTTGTGGCCTATCTAGATATTTAATATTACGATTTTCATTAATTTCTCTATCTCTATTATATTGCATAGGTCCAACATTTGAATCTCTACTAATTTGAGGTTGTTTATTATTTACATCTTGAATAGTAGTTTGTAATGAATATTTATTAAATGTATCTAAAATTTTTGGTAAATGTTTGTCTGTAATTTTAGATTTATCTAATTTATTATATACTTTTTTCATATTTCCTAATAAGACACTTAAAATTTGTTTTTTTTCATCTTTTGTCTTATCTGATAACTTTAATTCTCTTGATAATTGACTATTTAAAAAAGTTAAATTATCTCTATTTATGAATTTACTTTCCATTATTTAACATTTAATATCTTTTTTTTTTTAAATATAAACCGTAAAATTATTTTAACTTTTTAATATATAATGCAAAATAATATTTTCAATAATAATCCCCGTGATAGAGGAAATTTAGCAGGAGTCCCTGTTCGTGACAATTATTATAATAATGCTCCTACTCCAGCTCAATTTATAGATAATATGCAAGATAGGTGTTTATTTACTAGAAATAACAACAATTTTCAAAATGTAACACAAGATAATAATATTGGTTTTGATAATTCCCTTAAGTCAGATAATAGAGGTATTTTCTTACACGAAAATAATTATATAAATAGGCCACTATTAGATAGTAACTTAAATGAACAGTTAAGAAATGAATTTATTGATGAAAGAGATATTATAATAGATACAATTGATAGAGATACATCAATTTACCCTAATATATTTGATTTTTCAGTAAAATTAGGTAGTACAGATACTACACCAGGACCTTCAATCCACAGATCAATCCAAAATGTAAAATATTTAAAATTAATTAAAGCAATATTTCCAGATAACTATTGGATTAAAAAAGCAGTAAGTACTGTTTCTGATGTTGATACAGCTATGGCCGCTTTTTTA
>ERZ807291.6327-NODE-6327-length-14321-cov-6.355110_pt1 | contig 14321 bp, 9 predicted proteins | sample MGYA00521257_ERZ807291 | MGnify/ENA primary metagenome ERZ807291 (study PRJEB31413, sample SAMN03169783) | marine metagenome | biome: Marine; feature: Water; material: Subsurface seawater | place: North Sea | collected 2011-04-28 | depth 1 m m ...
GACGTAGAGCAAGAAATAGATGTAAAAGCTGAGAAAGGAGCCTATTTTGTCTCTGCCAAATTGGAATTAGCCCCCCAAGAGAGTACACAGTGGACTATAGTGGCAGATGTCCATCAGACACATTCCTCTATCGCTGAATGTATCCATGAAATTAAAAACAACAAAAACCTACCACAAGAGATAGATGAAGATATCGCACTAGGCACTACAAGATTAGTAGAACGGAATGCTTCTTCTGATGGAATGCAGCTCACTGCAGATAAGTTGAGAGATACGCGACATTTCTCCAACACACTATTCAACATCATGCGTGGAGGAATCTTTGATTATAACTACCAAATAGAGAAGTGGGACTTAACTAATTACCTGCAACAAGTCAATAAGAAGATTTATCAAGAGAATGAAGCTATACTAGCTAGTTTACCCGAGCAATTCTCCTTCTTCGACCTCAAAAAAGCAGTTAGTGAAGCCGGAGACAAAGACTTTAAAAGGCTTTGTATCGAGTACATGCCACTGAAATTTAGTAGAAGACATGGAGACCCAAGTAGACCTTGGAACAAGTTCTCTATCAATACTCGGAATGAGACGGATGGCTCTAAGATACTTGACTATGAGGGAAATTGGAGGGATATATTTCAAAATTGGGAGGCACTTGCTCAGTCCTATCCGGCCTTTACCGAAAGTATGATTCACAAGTTTCTGAATGCGACCACTTTTGAAGGATACAACCCGTATCGAGTAACTAAAATGGGCTATGATTGGGAAACTATAGAACCAGACAATCCATGGTCATATATCGGCTATTGGGGAGATCATCAAATTATTTACCTGCTAAAACTACTAGAAACTTCGGAGAAGTACTACCCAGGTAAACTTGAAAAGTACTTTACCGATGAGCGCTTTGTCTATGCCAATGTTCCGTACAAAATAAAAAGCTACAAAGACATCCTCAAAAACCCAAAAGACACCATCGTCTTCGATGAAGAACTAGACACTAAAATACGAAAAGACCGAGAATTAGCTGGTGCTGATGCAGGACTCTTATTTGATGAGAATAACCAAATATACAAGGCCAACTATATTGAAAAAATACTAGCCTCAGTCTTAGCCAAACTATCTAATTTCATCCCAGAAGGAGGTATCTGGATGAATACTCAACGCCCAGAATGGAATGATGCCAACAATGCGTTAGTAGGCAACGGCGTATCCATGGTAACACTCTATTACCTCAGAAGATTTTTTGTTTTCTTCCAAAGTCAGATTGAAAACACCGAACATGAACGCGTGTCTTTATCTAATGAGTTGATTGTATTTTACAAAAGAGTACGTCAAACTTTTGAAGTGCACGAGCATATCTTAGCCGGCCACATCTCAGATGTGGACAGAAAAACAATAATGGATCTTCTAGGAGATGCAGGAAGCGACTATAGAGAGCATATCTACAAACAGTCTTTTTGGGGAGAAAAACGTACAGTTTCTTTCAACGGACTGAAGCGATTTGTCAAACTGAGTTTGGCATTTATAGACCATACTATACAAACCAATAAGAGACCTGATAACCTCTATCACGCTTACAATCTAATGACTATTGAGAGTAGTACAAAAGTATCTATCTCTCACTTGAGTGAAATGTTAGAAGGACAAGTAGCTGTTTTAAGTTCAGGATATCTTTCTTCTCAAGAAGCGCTAGATTTACTGGATGGGTTAAAAGCCAGTGCTCTATTTAGAGAAGATCAGTACAGTTACCTCTTATATCCTAACAAGGATTTACCCGGTTTTATGTCTAAAAATACGATTCCAGCTAAATCGGTAAGCAACTCGCCGTTACTTACATCTCTTTTAGCTCAAGGGGATAGAAGTATCGTAGAAAAAGACATTAATGGTGCGGTGCACTTCAATGGCCACTTCAAGAATTCTGGTTACCTGAACGACGCTTTAGACTTACTGCCCCAAGATGTTTCCAAACAGGAACGTGAAAACGTGCTGAAGATTTTTGAAGATTTATTTAATCATAAAGCATTCACAGGTAGATCGGGCACCTTCTTCGGATACGAGGGATTAGGTTCTATCTACTGGCATATGGTCTCCAAACTGCTAATAGCAGTCCAAGAAATCTGCTTAAAAGCAGAATCCGACAAGGAGAGTGCTGTGCTACAGGGAAAACTACTGGAGCATTACTACGAGATAAATGCAGGTATCGGGGTACATAAATCACCTGAGCTATACGGAGCATTCCCTACAGATCCATACTCCCATACGCCGGGTGGTAAAGGTGCTCAACAACCAGGAATGACTGGTCAAGTAAAAGAAGATATTCTAAGTAGATTTGGGGAACTAGGGGTTTTTGTAAAAGATGCTAAATTATTCTTCAACCCCTGTTTACTTAAGAAAGAGGAGTTTACGACAAAGCCACGTGTATTCAAGTATGTCGACACTTTCCTAGAACCTCGAGAAATACCAATGGACATCGGTACCGTTTGCTTCACCTACTGTCAAGTGCCCGTACTCTACATCATGTCAGATACCAATAGGCTAACAGTCACATTTAAAGATGGTGCTACAGAAGAGTATGAAGCATTAACTTTAGATCCTAAGACCAGTACTAAAATCTTTGAACGTACTGGAGAGGTAGACCAACTCACCATTCATCTGAACACTAGTATTTTGAAGTAATTTGGAAATTCTAGTTCAAATATTCTCTTGTCTGACACTCATACTGTTAATGTACGGGTGTCAGACTGCTACAAAGGACAAGGAGCGATTTGATGAAACTATCCATCACACGATAAAAGTGCTGCTTGATCTAATAACCTTAGAAGAAAAAATAGGTCAGAATAGACAGGTACTGCACCTTAGGGACATTTCCCATACTAATCTTACAAGGAAGCTTATTGGTTCATTCGCGCCTACCGGAGGTCCACTTCAAGGTATCTATGAGGGTTACCCTATGTTGTATAGTCTAAGTGTTAACCGAAATAAGAATAGATAATATGAGCATAAAAGTGAACATAAAACCAAAATTCCCATTCGTGTACCTTCTATTAGTAGGACTAATTGGGACTGGGATATCTATATTTTATGTATCATGTATGAACACACCAGAGAATAAGGGACACAAGAACACGAAAATAAACACAATGACAGCAGAACAAATACTTGGCAACTCAGAATACCTTGCTTGCTCCTATGGCGGTTACCGCAAAATGTCTAGAGATACCCAACCCACTATACAGGAACTCAAGAATGATATGAAAATACTGTCTGCGATGGATATAAAAGTCATTCGAACATACAATACAAAGCTTAAACAGGCTACTAACCTACTGCAGGCTATTCACGAACTCAAGCAAGAGAATCCCACTTTTGAGATGTACGTAATGCTTGGAGCTTGGATAGATTGTCAAAATGCCTGGACAGACCAAACCCCAAATCACGATGAAGAAAGTCTAGAAGCAAATGCTGCAGAGATTGAACGTGCCGTAAACCTTGCTAATAAATACCCTGATATTGTAAAGATTATAGCTGTAGGAAATGAGGCTATGGTAAAATGGGCAACCAGTTATTTTGTGCAACCTAATATTATTCTGAAATGGGTAAACCATTTACAACACCTGAAAAAAGAGGGCAAGCTAGACCAAGACTTATGGATTACCAGTTCAGATAACTTTGCTTCCTGGGGAGGTGGAGACACGCTGTATCACTGTGAAGATTTAGAAAAGCTCATAAAAGCCGTAGACTATGTTTCTATGCACACCTACCCGATGCATGATACTCATCATCAACCTGATTTTTGGGGTATCACAGAAGATGAGCAAAAACTAGAAAAAACAGCTGCTATAGCCATGGCCATGACACGAGCTCAAAACTATGCTGAAAAACAATATGCTGATACCAAAAGATATATTCACACTATAGATAGTACAAAAGAAATTCATATTGGTGAAACAGGATGGTCAAGTGTATCAACTGGCTTTTTTGGGAGAGAAGGATCTAGAGCTTGCGACGAATATAAGGAAGGCATCTATTATAAAAACATGCGGAGATGGACTAACGAAGCAGGAATCTCTTGTTTCTACTTTTCAGCATTCAATGAAAATTGGAAGGACCCACAAAACAAAGGCGGCTCTGAAAATCATTTTGGCCTATTTAAGATTAATGGTGAAGCTAAATATGCCGTATGGGATATGGTAGATCAAAACAGATTCAATGGCTTGACTAGAAATGGAAATACTATAAAGAAAACCTATAATGGAGATTTAAATGCGCTGTTAAACGATGTCGACTTCCCACCGCAAAAGCAACTAAACCCATGAAAAAAGTATTCATCCTACTCACTCTAGCACTAGCATTAATAGCCTTTAATTCTGAAAATACATTGGAAGTAACTGTATACCAAACCTCAGCAAGCGGCGACCAATTAACGCCAAAAACGACTTTTACCCGAAGTGATTCCGCTTCAAGTATTCGTATCTACCCCGAACAGAAATTTCAAACCATCACTGGATTTGGAGGTTCGTTTACCGAATCAAGTGCCCACTTACTAAATGGATTAAGTCCATCAAAACGCAAGGAGGTAATAGACGCCTACTTTGGAGATGATGGGGCACAATATTCACTTACACGTACACATCTGAATTCGTGTGACTTTTCGCTAAGTCAGTACAGTTATGCACCAATAGAAGATGATACCTTACTTGAACATTTCTCCGTAAAAGAAGATCAAGACGATATAATCCCAATGATAAAAGAGGCTATGGCTACTTCATCCGATGGATTTAAGATAATAAGTTCACCATGGACAGCTCCACCGTGGATGAAGGATAACAACAACTACGTAGGGGGCAAATTACTACCTAAATATTACGACACGTGGGCACTATTCTTTTCTAAATACATAGATGCATACAAATCCGAAGGTATTGATATTTGGGGATTTACAGTTGAAAACGAGCCTCATGGCAATGGGAACAACTGGGAAAGCATGCTGTACAGCCCAAAAGAAATGACCAATTTCGTCAGGGAGCACCTCGGTCCAAAACTTGAAAAGGACGGCTATGGTGACAAAATAATTTTGGGCTATGATCAGAACAGAGCAGGACTAAAAGAATGGGTGGATGAGATGTACAAAGACGAAGCTTCTGCTAAATATTTCGGTGGTACAGCCATACATTGGTACGAGAGTACCTACGAAGTTTTTCCGGAGGCATTGCAATATGCTCATAACAAAGCTCCTAACAAGTACTTGATAGAAACAGAAGGATGCGTAGACTCGGAAGTGCCCAAATGGGAAGACGACAAATGGTACTGGAGCAAAGAAGCTACCGATTGGGGATGGGACTGGGCCAGTGAAGAGGAAAAATACCTACATCCCAAGTATGCACCCGTAAACCGCTATGCCAGAGACATCATCGGATGTTTACAAAACTGGGTAGATGGATGGATAGACTGGAATATGGTACTCAATAAACAGGGCGGACCTAACTGGTTTGAAAACTGGTGTGTGGCTCCTGTACTGGTAGATGTGGAAACAGACGAGGTATATTACACGCCAATCTATTATGTAATGAGTCATTTCAGTAAATTCATACGACCTGGAGCAGTAAGAATAGGTTTAGAAGTAAGTGACAAAAATCTTCAAGCTACTGCTGCACAAAATCCAGATGAAAGCATCGCGGTAGTGATTTTTAATGAAGGAGAAACCGCTAAACATTTTACCTTAGAAAAGAATGGCAGAAGCCACCACATTGAAATAGAACCACAAGCCATTCAAACCATCATAATAAGTCACTAAAATCAAATAATTATGAGCGAAGTAAAAACACCTGCAAAGGTTCCGTTTCTCCAAAAGGCTGCTTTTGGATCAGGACATTTGGTAAATAATTTACTGCCTGGAGCACTGGGGGTATTTTCTTTCTTTTTGATTACCGCTTTTGGTATAAACCCTGCATTAGCTGGTTTACTTTCCGCTATACCGAGACTCTTTGACGCCATATCAGATCCTATTATGGGGTTTGTAACAGACAACACCAATACCCGCTGGGGTAGACGCAGACCTTACATTTTTATAGGCGCCATTTTATGCTCGATCTTATTTGTAGTTCAGTGGCAGATGTTTGAAGAGAACGGAGCTAGTTATAATTTCTGGTATTTCATGGCTTTTTCTGTGCTTTTCATTTTATCAAACACCATATTTAGTACCCCGTTGATGGGACTAGGATATGAACTTACATCCGATACCAAGGAGCGAAATAATTTAATGGGATTAGCCAATACCATTGGGCAAATTTCCTGGATGATTGTCCCTCTATTTTGGTCATTGATTGCCAATAAAGATTTATTTGATTCACAAGCAGATGGTGTTCGAACCTTATCTATGTTTGTGGGGTTCGGTTGCCTCGTTTTTGGGGTATTACCGGCAATTTTCTCCAAAGAACCGCCTGTAGCTTCTGAAAATCAAGCAGATTTAAACTTTAAAAGTTTAGCTAAAAATTTAGGAATATTAGGCCGAGATATGCTTAATACGACTAAGAATACTCCATTTATGCGGTTGTGTGGAGCTACATTCTTAGTTTTTAATGGCTTCCAAATGGTAGCGTCCTTTAGTTTCTTTATCATCGTCTATTACATGTTTCAAGGCAGTTATGAAGCGGCAGGAAATGTAGCACCATTTTTCTCTATCATCACGGCATTTTTAACAGCTGTAGTTATCATCCCGATTGTAACTTGGATGGCAAATAATTATGGCAAAAGAAGAGCATTCATTTATTCTACCCTATTATCCATCGTAGGCTATATCCTAAAATGGTGGGCATTTTTCGAAGTTGATGAGAATTCCATAATTCTGTTACAAGATGTGGTTCTGCAAATTGGAGTTGTGAAATTTCCGTTAGCTATGCCCTTAAGACTGCTTATTCCTATTCCATTTATGGCTTTTGGGTTAGGAGGATTATTCACGCTAATGATGTCTATGACTGCCGATGTATGTGATTTAGATGAATTAGAAAACGGCCTACCCAGAAGGGAAGGAACTTTTGCTGCCATATATTGGTGGATGGTCAAAATAGGACAATCTATAGCATTAGCACTAGGTGGTTTCGTACTGAGCTACGTCGGATTTGATGGAGCAAAAGCTGTTCAGACAGCTGAAACGATGTTCCAATTAAGAGTCTTCGATATTGTAGTACCTAGTCTTACTGCTGGTTTAGCTGCCTTTATTATGGTAAAATACAGTTTGAATGAAGATCGAGTAGCAGAGATAAAAGAGGAACTAGAGGTTCAACGTAAGCAGTTGAAGCAAAAAACACCTTATGCATACAGTAAAAATCCACTTTGGTCTACGTCAGAGTTCTCTTCTATTCCTGATAACCAAATCAGTTACATTTCAGGACTTAGTTTTGATACATTAACTTCTGAGGATTTAAATACACATGTCCAACGAATTTTAAATACTAAAATGAAAGGAATTTGTTTTAGTCCGTATGAAAATAGACAAAAGCCAGGATACTATATATCAGAAGATCAGATAAGAAACAGACTTGTTACCATACAACCGTACACGGCATGGATCAGATTGTTTTCTAGTACTAAAGGACATGAGAACATACCTCGAATAGCCAAGGAGATGGGAATGAAAACCATGTCGGGAGCCTGGATCAACACAGATAAGGAAAACAATGAACTTGAGATTCAAAACCTAATCAATAATATAAATGATGGATATGTAGATATAGCTGTGATAGGAAACGAAAGTATCTATAGAAACGATGTCTCTGAAGCAGAACTAATAGCACACATAGAACACGTTAAATCAGCTATTACCGTTAATATACCTGTCTCTACCGTGGAGGTGTACTATGAACTTATGCAGAGACCTCAATTAATAAATGCTTGTGATGTAATATTAGCTAATTCTTACCCTTTCTGGGAAGGCTACCCATTAAAACATGCCGGCTTGTATCTAAGGAAAGGATATGACGAATTGAAAAAAATGACACCACGCAAAAAAGTAATAATTACTGAAACAGGTTGGCCGACAGCGGGTGTTTCCATAGATGAAGCTGTACCATCAAAAGAAAATGCGATGAAGTACTTTATCGATACTCAAACTTGGGCTAACATCAATAATATAGAAGTGTTTCATTTCTCTTCTTTTGATGAAACTTGGAAGATTGTAGAAGAAGGAGAACTAGGAGTTCACTGGGGCTTGTGGGATAGCAAAGGAAATCTAAAATATCAACTAGATACACACTCCAAGAATAAATAGAATAACTTTAATATTTTTGACAAAGTACCTAAAACAACAAAAGAAATGGGAAGAAGAATAGGAAGGTCTCTCGCACTAACCGGCGTTCAAACGTCAAGTAAATCAGAAACTGAATTAGTTGCTACGTTTCACGACATTCTAAAAAGTGGCACACACGGGTTATGTTTCAGCTTGTATGAAGATGGACAGAAACCTGGGGATATAATTGGTGAAGAGCAGATACGGAGAAGAATTGAGCTAATAAAACCGCATACCGATTGGGTTAGGTCTTTTTCTTGTATTGAAGGCAATGAGCTTGTACCTCGAATTGCTAAAGAATACGGAATGAAAACTCTAGTTGGAGCTTGGTTGGGTGAAGACACGGAGAAAAATGAACAAGAGATAGAAGGACTGATTAAGTTGGCCAACGAGGGGTTGGTAGATGTAGCTGCTGTAGGCAATGAAGTGATCTATCGCAAAGAAATGAGTGAGGAAGAGCTTATCGCTTACATCCACAGAGTAAAAAAAGCCATTCCAGAAATACCGGTAGGTTATGTAGATGCATACTACGAGTTTAGTCATAGGCCTAACATTACTGAAGCGTGCGATGTAATATTAGCCAATTGTTACCCTTTTTGGGAAGGGTGTCACATAGATTACTCATTTATGTATATGAAACAAATGTATTACGAAGCCTTGGATGCGGCAAAAGGTAAACGAGTAATTATTACCGAAACTGGATGGCCAAGTGACGGCGGAGGATTTGAAGGTTCTCGAGCAGGGAATATTAATTTCCTAAAGTACTTTATCGATGCTCAAATTTGGTCGGATGAAGAAGACATTGAAATGTTCTATTTCTCTTCGTTTGATGAATCTTGGAAAACAGGTGATGAAGGCGATGTAGGTGCACATTGGGGCATATGGGATAAAAACGAAAATTTAAAATATCAATAAAAATGTCTCAAAGACAAGAAAAATTACTATCGCTGTCGAATGTAAACGGCATCGAAATACCTGCAAAAGAACTGAGAGAAATGTACAATACATTTGTCTCAAAAGGTATGCATGGACTATGCTTCAGTCTCTAAGAAGAAGGCCAAAATCCCGGAGATATCATTAGCGAAGAGCAAATACGCAGACGCATAGAAATCATAAAGCCATACACGAAATGGGTACGCTCGTTCTCATGTACTGAAGGTAATGAACTCATTCCTAAAATAGCCAAAGAACATGGAATGAAAACACTTGTAGGTGCTTGGCTAGGTGACGAACCTGATAAGAATGAAGAAGAAATAGCTAACCTAATAGACCTCGCTAAAAAAGGGTATGTGGACATAGCCGCGGTAGGTAACGAAATACTTTATAGAAAAGACTTAACCGAAGAAGAGCTCCTCGCTCATATGCATCATGTTAAAAAAGCTATTCCGAATATACCAATGGGTTATGTAGATGCTTACTACGAGTTTACTGATCGACCAAATATAACTGAAGCATGTGATGTGATTTTGGCAAACTGTTATCCTTTCTGGGAAGGATGTCACATAGACTACTCTTTCTTATATATGAAGCAGATGTATTTCCAGGCAAGAGATGCTGGTAAAGGTAAAAAAGTAATTATCACCGAAACAGTATGGCCAAGTGAAGGAGGAGCATTCGAAGGATCAGAAACTTCCAATGCCAATTTTCAAAAATACTTTATCACTGCACAACGATGGTCCGCTGAAGAGGATATAGAAATGTTCTATTTCTCCTCCTTCGATGAATCATGGAAAGTAGGTGCAGAAGGAGATGTAGGAGCGTATTGGGGCATTTGGGACAAACACGAAAACCTCAAATTTTAACAACTATCTAAGTACAAGAAAGTGCAAAAATCTGAAAATCAAATATTTAACTATGGACGAGCAATCTGCTATTCTGGTTTTAGGGATGGGCAACAACCCGGTTTCCTCTCTCCCACCTATGAACAGGTCAAAGAGGATTTATTTATTCTAAAAGATCACTGGCAGTATCTTAGGCTGTATGACTGTGACCCACACAGCGATACGGTACTTGAGGTTATTCAAAAAGAAGGTCTTGACTTTAAGGTAATGCTGGGTGCTTATATCGTAGCTGAAAAAAACAATTCGGGATGCCCTTGGGGCGGTAATAATTATACCGAAAAGGAACTCCTCACTAATGCAATAAAAAATAAAAAGCAAATTGAAAAACTCATCAAATTAGCTAATAAATATCCTGACATTATAAATGCACTATCCGCTGGAAATGAGGCTTGCGTGGACTGGACTGATCATTTTGTGCCTGTGGAAAAGGTAATCGAATATTTGAGGCTAATAAAAGCAGGCGCTAAGCAACCTGTCACTTTCTGTGAAAACTACCTCCCCTGGGTAGGTAATCTGAGACCATTGGCGAAAGAGGTAGACTTTATATCTATACACACGTATCCTGTCTGGGAATACAAGCACATCCTTGAAGCCATAGAATACACCAAAGACAACTACAACCTAGTGGCCAATGCATATCCAGACACGCCCGTAGTAATAACAGAAGCAGGCTGGGCAACTAACTCAAACGGTAGAGGTATCGAAAGTCATAATGTAAGTGAAAGGCTTCAGCGAATTTATTATAATGACCTAATGGAGTGGACAGATCGAGAAGAGATAATTACCTATGTCTTCGAAGCTTTTGATGAGTCTTGGAAAGGATCTCCACACCCTTTAGAACCGGAAAAGCATTGGGGACTTTTTAAAATGGATAGAACACCAAAGCAGGTGGTACGAAACTTAACAAACCGTACAGTAAAGAGTTAAAAATACTAACCTAAACGACTACAAATGCTATTCATTAAAGGACTATTCAGGGAAGCTAAATATTTTAATTTAGGTTAAAGCACTTCACTCCAAAGCCCTAAAAGCCTCGCCACTCACACCATTTTCCTCTAATAATGCAGGTACTAGTGCGCCTGGTAATACTGCTTCCACTGGATTAGGTGCATCTTGACTGCCCATATCTGTACGCAACCACCCTGGATCTAATGCATTTATTTTGACATTGGTATTGGCGTACTTTGACGCCAAGTCTTCTGTGAGTTTTATCACTGCCCACTTTGATGCTCCGTAGGGTGCTAGCTCAGGCGTTTCATTTATTCCTGAAATTAAATTCACTACTCTACCAAACCCTCTTTCTGCCATGGCAGGTACAAAAGCTCCACAGATAGTATATAAAGAAAATACATTCGTCTTCATACTCGTCATCCAACTCTCCCAACTGTGGTTCCAGATATCTTGCTGGTACGGTACCATCATGCCCGCATTATTATAGATAATATCAATATCTACCTTCAAGGCCTTCACTTGATCAATTACCTGTTTAACGGGGTTTTCCTGAGACAACTCACCATAAACAGAATACACAAGTACATCGTACTCCTTTAAAAGTGCTTTAGTATTGGCGCATCCATTTTTAGTCCGACTATGCAGTATTACATTACACCCCTTACTTGCCAATCCGATGGCTATCTGCTGCCCTACCCCTCTGCTCGAGCCTGTCACTAGTGCATTTCTACCTGTAATATTTATCATAAATTTCCTTTGCTGTAGTTTTCTTTACATCCATCCCAATGATCCTAACCCTTGACTGTGATATCAAATGCGAATCCTTCCTTGCGTAGCTCTTTGTACCTCTTCTCATCAAAGCTAAATAGCTTTGCTGGTCTATGAGACACATTTTCTTGTACCTCATCCAATTGCACCAGTAAGTCCATACTTAGGATTTTTTTTCGGAAATTTGGCTTATCAAATTTTACTCCTAATAATGCCTCATATAGTGCGTGCAGCTCTAGCAATGTAAACTTATTGGGCAATAATTCAAAACCAACGGGTCTGTAGCGCACCCTTCTTTGTAAGGTACGTACTCCCTTATCTAAGATTCTTTCGTGATCAAATGCTAACTCAGGTAAATCATCAATATCAAACCACTTGGTCTGTCTAGCCCATGAAGAAGCTACAGGTTGATAATTATCACTCTTTACCAAAGAATAGTACCCCACTGTAACCACTCTACCTGCTGGATGCCTATTTACACTCCCAAACGTAAAGAACTGTTCCATAAAAATATTCTTAAGTCCAGTAAGCTTAGTAAGAATCTTACTCGCTGAAATTCGTAAATCCTCATCTGTACTTACTAGGTCACCGGGAAGGGCCCAACTACCCTTGTATGGTTCAGCATTTCGCTCTATTAAAAGCACTCTCACACGCTCTTCATGATATCCGAAGACCACACAGTCTACAGATAAACCAAATTTAAAAAACTCTTGAAAAGGGACATTGTTCTCTGATAAAAAAAATTTATTGCTATCGATCATCTTAAGGTATTCAACGTTTGCAATCAAAAATAAGTAAATTTTTACTTATAGTATTTTTTACTCTAAGTTTTTTTTCCGTAATTTGATACCACAAAACAAATAAATACAAATGAAAAAAATCTTTACTTTAATTTTATCAGCGATCTCCATTTTGAGTTTCGCACAAGCTCCTACAACATCAGCAACTACTCCAACGGAGGCTGACGCGGGAGTAATCTCAGTTTTTAGCGACTCTTATACAGATGTAACTGGGACCAACTTTAATCCAGGTTGGGGACAATCTACCGTTTACTCGGCATTTGATTTGTCAGGTGACAACATGCTTAAATATGCTGGTCTAAATTACCAAGGAATTGAATTTGGATCTACTATTAATGCCGCTTCAAAGGGAACATTACACATGGACATCTTTTCTGAAGAGACTGTAGACCTTGCAATCTTCTGTATTAGTAGTACTTCTGGAGAAAAAAGCGTTTCTAAATCTTTAACTGCTGGTCAATGGACCTCAGTAGATATAGAATTAAGTGAATACATCTCTCAAGGTTTGTCTGTTTCTGATTTAGTTCAATTCAAATTTGACGAAGTAGCAAGAACGATAGCACCTACTATCTATATTGATAACATATACTTCTACGGCACTGCTGCGGCTACTGAGCCACTTATAGCGGCTATTGCTCCAACGCACCCTGCAGCTAACGTAACTTCTATCTACAGCCAGTCATACACAGACCCAGCTGCAGCTAACTACTTCCCAGGATGGGGACAAGCTACTCAGTATGCTGATTTCGTAATTGGAAAAGATACTATGATTCAGTATAGTAACTTAAACTACCAAGGTATTGTATTTGAAGAAACTATAGATCTTTCTGCTAGAGAGTATATGCATATGGATGTTTGGACATCTAGCGTAGATAGTCTACTTGTATTTCCAATTAGTGTCGGTAGCGGAGAAAAAAGTGTAAAAGCAGGCCTATCTCAAAGTAGCTGGACTAGTATAGATGTACCACTATCAGCATTTACAGATCAGGGCCTTGACATGAGTGATATATTCCAAATCAAACTAGAAGATCCAGATGGGAAAAATGGTACTATTTTCGTAGATAACATATACTTCTACGCTATACCTGTACCCAAGATGGCCGCAGCTACTCCTACTCAAAAGGTAGAAGATGTAATATCAATATATAGTCAAGCATATACAAACCCAGCTGCAGTAAACTACTACCCAGGATGGGGACAGTCTACTCAGCTAAGTATTTTTGAAATAGGTACAGATTCTATGTTAGCCTATTCTAAGTTAAACTACCAAGGAATCGAATTTGGTGAAACTATAGATGCTTCTGGTATGGATACCTTACACATAGATGTATGGTCTACGAGTGTTTCTAATCTATTGATATTTCCTATCAGTGAGGGATCTGGTGAGAAGTCTGTAACTAAAGCTCTTGAGGTAAATACGTGGAATAGTTTCGATATTTCATTAACAGATTTTACTTCTCAAAATCTCACAGTAAATGATTTAATTCAATTCAAATTTGAAGACCCAGATGGAAACAGCGGGACTATCTACTTGGATAATATTTATTTCTACAAGAAAGGTATCAATAGTGTACGACCTATTTCTTTCAATACACTAAAGGTATATCCTAATCCTACGACGGGTAAATTGCATCTTGACATAGATGCAGCTAGCTCCACTATCTCAAGTTATTCATTACT
>ERZ807291.6331-NODE-6331-length-14312-cov-12.829137_pt1 | contig 14312 bp, 13 predicted proteins | sample MGYA00521257_ERZ807291 | MGnify/ENA primary metagenome ERZ807291 (study PRJEB31413, sample SAMN03169783) | marine metagenome | biome: Marine; feature: Water; material: Subsurface seawater | place: North Sea | collected 2011-04-28 | depth 1 m m ...
TTTGATGCTTGGAAAAGTGCCTTTAGAGAATGTACAAAATTAGCTAGTAGTATTATTGAAAATGGTGATAACATTGATAACGAATATCGTTTAGACGTTTGGTGTACTCGTGGTAAATCTCGACCATATGGTGAATATAGTATGATGGGAGCTAACCAAGGAAAAGAGTTTGGAACACACTATGCTAATAAGATTAATGTGCTAAACAAAATTAATGACTTCAACTGGCTACATAATACGTTTGATGAGGCAACAAAAACAACATGAGTTTAGAATTACACGAAATATTAGATAGATATGAAATACTTTATCCAGAAGTTACCGCACTGGCTGATCTAAGACGTGCAGTTATTGATAAAGACCTAAACAGTATTTTTAGATTGAGTGTAGACAATAACCAAAATGAAGAGTTACGTAAAGCAGTTGTTGAAGACAATCTACACAGTATATTTAGAATAGCTAGTGAATGGGATGTAAGTGGACACAGTGACGATTTAAGAAGAGCTGTTATTGAAAATAATTTGTATAGTTTGTTTAGATTGTTTTCTGAAGAAGATGAAGAAATAAATTCATACAGGACTGCTATAGTTAATAAAAATCTACGCAGTATTTTTAAAATATTAGGTAATGACGATTTACGTAAACTAATTACAGAAGATAATATATATAAATTATGGCCTATACTAGACAGTTATGTGGACACACAATTTACTAGTGCGTTTAAAAGTTTTATGATTAACAATACGGAATACGACAAGGATTGTTTTAGTCGTGGACAACTGTTAAGCAAGCAATGGTTGGTAACTGAACTAGAAAAACTTGATGTAGAACTAGGCACAGTATTCCTTTGTGCTGGCTGGTATGCTACACTTGCTACAATGTTATTTGAAAGCGACATTGAAGTTGATCGTATACATAGTTTTGATCTTGATCCCAGTTGTCAGAAGATTGCTGAAACATTTAATAATCCATGGTATTTAGATAACTGGCGATTTAAAGCAACAACTGGCGATATACGAGACTTTAATTACACTACTATGCCAGCACCAAGTGATGGAAGCATAGGAAACTATTATTTTAAAACTAATGTAGATGAACGTGAGATTGAAACAAGATTAAATCCAGACACATTTATTAATACTAGTACGGAACACATTGTTGACTTTACTAGCTGGTATCGTAGGAATATACCATTTGATAAATTAGTTATTGTACAGGGTAATAATTATCATGATCTAGAAGAACATGTTAATACACATGAAAGTTTACAAAGTTTTAGTGAACAATGTTATATGAGAACAGTATTGTTTGAAGGTGAACTAGCGTTACCAGAATACACAAGGTACATGAAAATTGGATATAAATGATTTAACACTAAGACAACTACAAACTGAAAGCGCCAGAGCTTTGAGTACGATGTCAGCAACTAATAATAACATTTATAAGTTTAATAAACTAGCGCATCACGACAGTCAAAAATGGTATCGTGCTGTTATTGAATGGTATGTAGAAGAATACGGAGACTTACCTAGTAAGTATGGCCCAGGTAAAGATGTAAAACTAATATACGATGTATAACTATCATAACATAAAACAAGTACACCTAGAAGTTACGCAACGTTGTCAGGCGGCATGTCCTATGTGCGACCGTAATGAAAATGGCGGTGCTGACAATCAACATATTACTAATGCTGAACTTAGTTTAGCAGACTGTAAACGTATCTTTAAGCCGGAATTTATTCAACAATTAGATAGTATGTACATGTGTGGCAACTTGGGCGACCCTATTGTTGCTAAAGATACATTAAAAATATTTCGTTATTTTAGACAACACAATCCTACAATGTGGTTAAGTATGAATACAAACGCTGGCGCAAAAGATACTCAATGGTGGAAACAGTTAGCAGAAGTATTTGGTAGAATGGGTACTGTTATCTTTAGTGTAGACGGTCTTAGTGATACAAATCATTTGTACAGACAGAATGTTATCTGGGATAAAGTAGAAACCAATATGCGGGCCTTTATTGCGGCAGGCGGCAGAGCTCGTTGGGACTTTATTATATTTGGACACAACGAACACCAAGTAGCTGAAGCTGAAGCACTTGCCATTGAATGGGGATGTGAACGCTTCCAAAAGAAGAAGAGTGGTAGATTTTTTACTGCTAGTAACAAAGGTAAAGATGCTCATCAAGCACAAAACCGCAAAGGTGTAGAAACACAATTAATAAGTAAGCCAGTTAAACTGGATAATCAAAATTTAGCATTATTAAAACAAAAAGAGATAGAAAAATCCTACGGAAGTATGAATGAATATTATAACAAGTGTAGTATACGTTGTAAAGCCGTAGAGAAAAAAGAAATCTTTATTACAGCAGAAGGACTGTTAATGCCTTGTTGTTGGACTGCTGGTCGTATGTATAAATGGTGGCACAAAGATTACCGTGTGGAACAAATATGGGATCATATTGAAATGGCTGGCGGTAAAATGGGTATTGATGTTCGTCGACATGGATTAGAAAGCGTATTTGATAGTGGCATACTCAATACTATACAAAATAGTTGGGATAAGTCCAGCATTGCTGAAGGCAAGTTAGGTGTTTGTGCTATGAAGTGTGGTTCTGAGTTTGATCCTTTTGCCGCTCAGTTTCAGTAACAGCTAAATCCCACAGTGGCGTTAGTTCAGGAAATGTAGCACAAAGATCAGTTTTACGTTTGACATCCAATGCGCTAACACCAGCATACCATGCCAATAATTTTTTGTTATTGGGCAAGCTGTATTCGGCGTCAATCTTACTTGTACGATGTAGATAATCTAAATATTTTTTCAAATCATGGCGCCATTGACGTGGGTATCGCTCACTCAACATTAACTGTTGCACTTGATCAACCGCCCGTTCTTTTAACTCTGGCACATACGCTAACATCAGTGGTGTAGTGGTTGGATTATGCCATATTGTAAGACTGCCATTTACCCTATTGTTGAATTGACAATTTTCCATATAAAATTCAGCAGTGTCCGTTAATGTTTGTGCATTAAACACATTTACACATGTTTGGATACTTATATTCTTCAGACCACTCTGTCTAATTCTGTCATACGTGTTTAACCATTTACTTTCCTTGTACCCGTAACGTGTGTATGCGCCGCGGTCACCGTGACCATCATTGCTTATGGTTATCTTACACTTATCACCCCAGTGTACAAGATATGTTTCCAATATATCAACACCTTTATAGCTTTTTGTTATACTACCATTAGTATGACTCCACACCTGTATGGTTTTGTGTAGTCCACGTTTGAGAAGTTCTTCTAATAGTTCATAAGTAGCTTCCTGCATCCATGGCTCACCACCATTTAAATGTAAACTCTGAATAGTGTCACTGTGCTTGATAATATAATCTATTTTATTAGTGTTGCCATTATCCCAATTTGGATAATTGTGGTAATAGTTTTCAGGACGTTCGCCATTTAACAGTGCAAATTCTTCTTGATATCTGTTATTGATTGTACTACTGAGTTCAGGACTACACCCCAAGCAAGCAAAGTTACATTTATTTGTCCATAATAAATCTAACCATTCTGGACGGTGTACATGGAGTGTTCCGTCTGGATCAGTATTGGCCACTAAGTCGTCTATAACTTTATTATCAGTCATAGTATTACTGTGTACTCTATTGCCAGCAGGATGTCCATCTACTTCTTGTACGGCACACGCATTGCAATTGCTGTGCATTTTTCCCTGAAGTATACTAGCTCTTACACTTTTGGCGTGATCACTGTTGTACATTTCTTCAAATGTTTGGTCCTGACTCCACCCAATGGGCTCTCTGCTTTTACAGCACGTACTGACTAAGCCACCGGGTCCTTCGTGTAAACTGTTCCATGGCGCAGCACAAAAGAATTTGCCATGTTTTTCTGTTAGATATTTGTGACCATTTTCATTACGCATAAGTATATTTATATAAGTACTTAATGGTAGGATTACGATGACATACAAACGAGTTGAATTGGAAATATCAAGTGACTGCAACGCTGCATGTCCTGGTTGTGCCAGAACACAAAACTTAGATATACTACAGCCACAAAACATAACACTGGGACAGATACAGGAATGGTTTCCTGATCAATCTGGTATTCAGGACATCATGTTTAAGTTTTGCGGTGTGTTGGGCGATCCCATCGTCAATCCAGACTGTCTAGAGATTACAAGATATCTGGTTGACCGTGGTGCCCGAATACAATACAGTACAAATGGTGGACGCAACAATGCTGAGTGGTGGCGTCAGCTTGGCCAAATGGGAATTGATGTACACTTCTGTGTTGATGGAACCAATACCAATCATATATATCGAGTAAACACCAATTACAATGTAATTAAACGCAACATGCAAGCATACAGTGATGCTGGTGGCGATGCTACGTGGATTTATATTGTGTTTGATCATAATGAGCATGAAGTAGCTGAAGCACGTGAGTTAGCTGAACAGTTGGGCTTTAAGTTTGCCACACGTACTGGCATGCGTAATTCATTCCACAACTGGGTTAGTCGAACAGGCAAAAAGAACAACCAGACTGAAAAAACTATTACTACAACTGGTGCTAAAGAACATTCAAAAGTGGCAGTGGTTAAAGAACTTGATCAGTTTATTACAGAACAAGACAAGTCGCCACAGCAAACCCAGGATATAATCCAGAGTATTGATTGCAAGTATATTCACGGTGGTGAGATATTTGTAGCGGCCAACAGTACACTTTGGCCTTGTTGTTTTTTATGGGATAGCGCATTTAAAAATAAAGAAAATATTAACACCAAATATGCTGAGTTCCCCAGTGACTGGAATAATCTACGTGTACACAGCATCAGTGATATCTTGGCTAGTGATTATTATCAGACAGTACTACAAGATAGCTGGAATCCTGATCATCACTTACATGTGAGTCGTTGTATCAGATCTTGTGCTAAGAATCGTGCCTATCAAAATGAAATTAAATATGCTGTATAAAATCAGCTATGTCTGGATGTAGCATCTCATCATATGACTGATCTCGTACACGGTCAAGTGTTAGTGTATCTTGTTGAAATCTAGCTCTACGTTCTGCTAATAACGCTGGTGTGTGTTCAGCCTGCATACACCATTCCAGATACTTTACAGTCTTGTCTACACCTTCACGCACATATTCATCAGATTCCGTTGCACTCATGTTCTGTAACGCCATGTCTAATAATTTTCCACTAGCCCACTTAACATCTAAACAACTATCTACTGGATGTGGATCGGGTATACACTTCCATGTAATCTTATGTTCACTATACCAGTTGTGCTGTATAATCCAGTCCACCAAATTACGGATGTTCAGCATGTTGTATGTGGTTAGCACACTACAAATATGTATCTCTGTGGTTGCAGGATCTTGCGTAGCACACAATTGATCAATATTCTTTTCCAGTTGTCTCCAATTAAACGGATATCGCATGTATTCATATGTACTACGAGTACCGTCTATGCTTAGTGTAAAGTGACGTTCATCAAACTTCTTCATACTGTCTAAAAATAAATGATTAAATTTAGTAGCGTTGGTTGTTAAATGTATTTTTACATTTTCTGGATAGTTTAAATTATTAACGATACCCCAGAATGTTTTACTAACAGTTGGCTCTCCGCCCGTAAACTTTAGCTCACGTATTTCGTCTCCTAAGTCAATTATCTCTTGTTGATATTTTGTATTAGGTCCAAAAAATACTTGTGTTCCACTAGGATCAGCTTGACTTTCAGTCTGCTTTATGTTATAGTATTCAGGTAACGGTAAGTCAAGTTCTAGTATCTGATTATAGTCTTTACGTAGGCTATTACTAACACTGGGCGCACACATTCTACACTGGAGGTTACAACTTTCGTCTATCATAGTATCTAACTTCATTAACTTTTTAGTAGCTGGAGCTGTACTTTGTTTTAGTGGTTCAATAGATGTAATACGTGGGCTGTGTCCTGTTCGACTTTCCAGACGCCAACAGTACTCACATGCTGGGTTGCGTATGCCACTCAGTAAGTCTAACCTTAATTGGTTAAATTGCGGACTAGCAAAAATATCTGCTAAACTAGCGCCAGCGTCTATTAGAGGTTTTACTCCCATTGGGTCGTCAGTATTGTCCGACTTCATGTTACAACAAGGTGTCACACGATGTGGCCGACCATCAACCCAGCTTTTGGGAGCAATGCTTTCAAAGGGAAAGCTGCAATACGTAGGATGTTCCATTCTAATATTTATCTACGTATTTAATAGGATATAAATAATTATATGAGATTGTTAAAATACATCAAACAGCACTTCAACCGCACACCAGCTCTGCCAGATCTACCTCACAAAAACTTTTGTGTAATGCCATTTATACACATGGCCACAACTACTGAGGGTAATTGCAGATTGTGTTGCAAAGTAAGTAAGTTTGACACTATTAATAAACCTGATGGTACACCATACAATGTTAATGTGGACAGCGTTGATGAGATATGGCACAGTGCTCACTATAATGAAATACGTGATCGTATACTAGCAGAAGAACAATTACCTGAGTGTAAAACATGCTGGCGTGAAGAAGAGATCTTCCGTAGTGACTGGAGCAAAGATCGAAAAGATGAATTGCCCAGTAAGCGTCGTATTGAAAACCAAAAATGGTTACGTCGTGAAAAAACAAAATTAACAGATGACTGGCAAACAGTTGTTGATGATCCAAAAATTCGTTACTTTGATATTAGATTGAGTAATCTGTGTAACTTAAAATGCCGCATGTGTTGGCCACACTTTAGCAGTCAGATAGCTAAAGAGCAAAACCAATTTGCAGCGGCTGGATTGCCCACACATTACAAAAACTATGATGTCCAAGAATGGGACACATCACTGTTGTGGCAGGGTATTGAAAATAATTTAATAGCACTGGAAGAAATTACATTTGTGGGCGGTGAACCCACACTACACGAAGAAATCTATACATTGTTGGATCAACTAGTAGAGAGTGGACAAAGTCAAACCATACGATTAAAGTATACAACTAACCTAACAAACATACAACCAAAGATACTGGGATATATGAAACAGTTTAAGAATACAGTTATTAACGGTAGTATAGACGGAGTTGGTAAAACAAATGATTATATAAGATATCCAAGTGATTGGCAAACCATAGAAAAAAATATTTTTAAACTAATAAATCTTCGCCGTCTCAAATATGCACACTGGCGTGGTACTAGTATAACACTAACACCTGTTATACAAATATATAATGTGTTTAACATACATGATTTAGTCAAATGGTATGTAGAAAACTGGTTACATATATACCATATGAGTAAAAAGTATTTTATTCTTAACATGGACTTATTGTACGATCCCGGTTATCTTAGTGTAAAGAGATTAAATAATGCTGGTAAAAAACACTGGTATAATACAACGTTTATACCTATAATACAGTATCTAGATAAAATTATTGAAAATGTTGAAGAATATGAATCTAATACTCGTGACTACTGGTATATCTTAATCGATCTTAGAAAGAAAATAGTAAATATTGCTATATACATAGGAGTGTTGGAATACGGAGATGACGGAAAACTAATACAAATGCCAGACTTACCAGACACTAACCATGATAAAAAATTAGCTAAAAAATTAGCTGACTATACCAAACAACTAGACAAGCACCGTGGACAAGATGTTACTGATATCATACCAGGGTTTTATGAGTATATCAAATGACAAAAGCACCAAGTGAAACATTTTGTATCCTACCTTGGGTACATTTATCAACCAGACCAGACGGCAGTATGCGAGTATGTTGTACAGCTAATGCCAGTAGTGTTGGTCCTACAAATGACAAAAGTGAATGGGGAGGTATGGTAGGTGTACTTAAAGACGATCTAGGCCGTCCCAACAACTTAAATGTAACAGACTTTCAGAGCGCATGGAATTCAAAGTATATGCGTAATGTTCGCAAACAGATGCTTAATGGCGAAATTCCAGCTAGTTGTACCAAGTGCTTTAAAGAGGAAGCCGCAGGACATCGTAGTAAACGACAATGGGAAACTGCTTACTGGAGTCAGCGTGTTGATGTTGATAACCTTATCTCTAATACACAAGAAGATGGCGAAGTACCTCCTAACTTAGCATACATTGATTTACGTTTTGGTACTAAATGTCAGTTAGCGTGTGTTATGTGTAGCCCACATGATAGCAGTGGATGGATTAAAGATTATAAAAAGATCTTTCCAGCAGTACAAAACACCACACTTAAAGACACTATGCAGTGGAGCGATAAAGGCAGTATAAACGGAAGTAGTTACAACTGGCACAAACAAAACGATACATTCTGGCAACAGTTTTATGAACAAATGCCTACAATGCAACAGATATATTTTGCATTATTCGGTAGACAGCATACACGCTATGAATGATTATATACGTTACCCAAGTGAGTGGAAGCGACAAGAGGAAGTGTTTCACATACTTGACACACAAACGTCCAACAATGTAGAGATAACAGTTGCTTGTGCTGTACAAGCTCTTAATGTATACTATTTGCCAGACTTTATCAAATGGAAACTAGAGCAAAACTTTAATAAAATTAATATGTGGCCGTTTGGTGCTGGTGGTATTAACTACCACTTTGTTTATCATCCAGGACACTTAAATGTTAAAGTACTGCCTGATTGGTTTAAAGCTGAGTGCCGTCGTAAGTATGAAGAGTTTTACCCCTGGTGGGAAGCGAACTGGGAGAAATGTATACCCAGCTGGCACAAAGATAAAGTAACATACGATGATTGGCGTGATGCTGATTATGGTATTAAAAGATTACAAGGAATGTTAACATTTATGGAAAGCGAGGACTGGAGTGTTCGTTTACCTGAACTAAAAGAATATTTAAGTTTGTGTGATAGACAACGCAACAATAGTTTTAGTGATACATTCCCAGAAATGAAAGATATATTTAAAGATGTTTGATGTAAGTTTAAGTAATAGCGGTTACAGTATGTACAATGTAGACAATAATATATTACATAATGTAGACGGTGCACTTTATCCGTTTAATCCAGACTGGAAACGAGTGGGAGTAAACCTAAGTGGCGGCGCTGACAGTGCTGTTGGTGTAGCTACACTGTGTAAACTAATACAACAATCAGGGGCTGATACTGAGATTGTTGTATTAACAAATGTAAGAGTCTGGGAAAACAGACCCTGGGCAGCTCCAATAAGTGTTGAAGTATACAACAAATTGCGTGAAATGTTTCCTGATGTTCAGATGCAACGAGTACAAGGATACATTCCACCAGAAATAGAAGACGGCACCATTGGCATTATTGAGCAAATTGGCACCAGTGGCGACAGAATTACTACACGAAGCTTCAATAAGTTCGCGGCATATACATATAAACTAGAAGCAGTTTATGGATTCATTACAAACAATCCAGTAGCAGATGATTTCCAGCATCCAGGTCAACCATATGACAGAACCTGGAATGCTGATATATTAAAAGATAATGGTAGTTGTCCACAGTACAAAGGCAACAGTACTCCAATACAAGTGTATCCATGGAAATTAATTAGTAAAGAATTTATTATGGGGCAATACTTACGCAACAACTGGCAAGATCTTCTCAACATTACTAGAAGTTGTGAAGGAGACAAGGCGTTACACCAATACAGAGATCCTAATCCGTTTGTGGACTACACTGAGTATCAGCATGGTGTTACGCCATTGCCTACTTGTAATGACATTACAGATGTAACGGAAGAAAAATGTTTTTGGTGTAACGAAAGAGAGTGGGCACTGAATAAAGCTAGGAAAATAATAGATGAATCCTAGCAAAGACAATACTTTTTGCTGGCATCCGTTCAGACAACTGGCTCTTAAGGAATGGACAGACACTAGTATATCTAACGCCACACCGTGTTGTAATATGATACGGCCTGAAACACCTGATCCAATGGGCCTGACAACTAAACTTGAAACCACTACTCCCACTGCTAAAGAAATATTTCACGGTGAAGAGATGTCTGAGTTACGAGCAACCATGTTAGCAGGTGAGCGACACAGTGCTTGTGATGTATGTTGGCGTATGGAAGATCGTGGAGCAAGTAGTTATCGGCTAAGTGATATTAAATATCACGACCCCCAGTTATTAACTGACCCTATATTACAAGTAATTGATTTTAGCTTTGGTGAGAATTGTAATTTAAGATGTCGTATATGTATGCCAGGGTTAAGCAATAAACTTAGATTGGACTATAGATATTTTTTAGCAAATGACGTTGATACTGTTGGCATGCAGGACTTTGATTATGCCAGTGATCATCCTGTCACACAGGCATTAAACAGCGATCCTGGCAATGAGTATGCCGTGTTTAATTTTGATCAAAACAGCCACCAATGGCGTGATATACTAGACAATATACATGAATTAACACACATTAAGGCCACTGGTGGCGAAACAACACTCAGTAGTGGTTTTTTACAATTTCTTGACACCGCAATTGAACGTGACTGTGCTAAGAATATAACACTAGAGTTTCACAGTAATTGTACAAAGTTTACCAACAAACTAATGGATAAATTAAATCAATTCCGTGAACTACGTATTAATGCCAGTATAGACAGTATATATAAAAATTATGACTATATGCGATATCCAATGACATGGGATAAATTATCTAATAGTTTACATAACTATCTAGACAAAAACCAACGTCCAGGTACATTAAGTATTAATCCAGTAGTAACAGCATTAAACGCACACAGTATACCGGACTTATATCATTATGAACTTAATCTTGCTGCTAAGTATAGACGTGAAGGGTTATTATGGGTATTGTGGGTTGATCTACTTTGGCCCGAAGACAAATATATTAATATTAAATTCTTACCACAACCGATTAAACAAGAATTAATTGATCTTTATACTGAAATAAATGCAAAGTTAGTTTTAGACTTTAGCTGTAATATTGATAATATTATTGCCTTTTTAAATCAACATCTAGAGCTAGAAATAACAGAACAACACCGAGTAAACATGCGTAGGGAAATAACAGCATTTGACAAATCAAGAGATCAATGTTATAATGACTATCTACACCCAAGTATAATAGAATTTTTGGAGACACCACTTTGACACTAGAACTAGAACAACGGGACTTTAGCGCAATTAATTTGCTGGATGGTGATAACCTCACTGTAACCTGGGACGTAGGAAGACGTTGTAATTACGATTGTACATATTGTCCTCCACACCGTCATGATAACTTTAGTAAACATGCTGACTTAGCCACACTACAAAAGACTGGCAAGTTTGTATTTGAGTACGCACAGCTAATGATGCCACACAAGAAAAACAAGCGTATTAATTTAAACTTTACTGGTGGCGAGCCCACAAACAATCCAAACTTTTTAGCATTTGGACAATGGCTACGTGAAACATATAACGAAAAGTATCAGGATGAGTTTACAATGAACCTTACTATTACTAGTAATGGAGCATTTGGTAAGAAGATGGCAGATAATGTTATCGCTAACTATGGTTTTATGACTATTAGTTACCATGCGGAGGCACATGCCAATCTTAAAAAGCAAGTTATAGATAATATATATTATTTTACTGAGCATAAATTTCCAATTAAAATTAATGTAATGTTCCACGCAGAGTATTGGGAAGAGTGTCAAGACTTATGTATGCAGTTCGAGCGTGATGGAATTGGTTACGTGCCACGAATGATTGGCGAGCATGAGGATAGTAAAAACTCATACGCACACCGCTATACTGATGAACAACTACAGTGGATGAAAGACTACTGGGCAAATAAAAACGCCGCATTAAACGACAAGCCTAAACCCGCACCAGTAAAGAAACCACCAGCGGGTGTAATGATGATGGCAACAGAGAAAAAACCAGAGAAAAAGTTTGCACGTGAACTAGGACGTCCATGTTGTGGCAGCCGTACAATGGAAACATGCGGTAGTGATGGTTGTTGGAGTAAAAGTACATTCTTAGACTTTGCTAAGTTCCGTAACTGGCAGTGTAGTGTTAACTGGTTCTTCCTACATATTGAACAACAAACAGATACTATATGGCATCATCAGACATGCCAAGCCAAGTTTGATGGTACTCGTGGTCCGATTGGTACTATTACTGATTGTGATAAAATTATAGACGAACTACGTACTAACTTGGAAAATAAAACAATGCCTATTATTACTTGTCCACTAGGACCAGGCAAGCATTGTGGATGTGGTATGTGTACACCTAAAGCAACTGAACGTGACGCATTAATGAAAATTCTGCCAGGGCATATTGAAGACATGAGTATCTTTGGCGAATGATTATAACAGGCAATCCTGAAACTGGTGTAGCACAAGCACTATATAAGTTATATCCTGAAGCTACCTATTGTAGTCGCAACAGTGGTTACGATTTAGTTGAGACTGATGGAATGGAAAAGTTTAGCCAAGCTGCAATACAACACGATGTTATTGTACTTAACAGCGCACTATGGCGCTTCCATCAAACTGTGCTACTAGATACAGTATACAAGGCACTTAGGAAGGCTGGTAGTGAAGCACATATAGTATGTATTGGAAGTACCACGGACCGAACATCAAAGGGCAGTAGTTGGATGTATAACGCAGAAAAGAAAGCATTACGTGACTTTAGTAACAGTCTAAGTTTAATTGGAGTATGGCACAGTGGGCCAAGGGTAAGTTACATTAGTTTTGGCACACTTAGCAACAACCAACACAAGCACCCTGACAGAACATGTATGGATATTAGTGTAGCTGCAACTTATATTAAATGGATAATTGATACGCCCAAGGAATTACACATAAATGAAATAAGCGTTGATCCCGTACAGGAGAGAACATAATGTGGGATATGGATACAATAGAATGGCTTGATATAGAGCTTACAAGTTTTTGTAATATTGAATGTAAAGGTTGCTTTCGTGTTATAAGCAAACACAGTGGCGAAATACTTAATAAAGAATACATTACTATAGACGTCATCCGCGAACGTTTTCAGAAAGATCAGTTCCCTAGTATTAAAATCATTAACTTTTGCGGCAGTGTAGACGAGCCCACAACACATCCACAGTTCTTTGATATTATCAGACACTTTGCTGATTGGGATGCTCATATAAACATTGCTACCAATGGTAGTTTGCGTACTACAAAATGGTGGACTGAACTGGCTAGTATATTACCGTCTAGTCATGCTGTTACTTGGGGTATTGACGGCAGTGACGAACTAAGTGAAGTATACAGACAAGGCAGTAACTTTATAAAAGTAGAACAAAACTATAGAGCGTTTAATGCCGCTGGAGGTAGAAGTAACTGGCAGTTTATTGTATTTGAACACAATGAACATCAGTTAGAAGAGGCAAAAGCCAAAGCAACTGCTGAAGGATTTAAAAGTTTTAAAACTATTATCAGTCACAGAAAAGACACAACTGGCGGAATCAAGTCAGCCAAGACTGAAAAGATTGACAATGCGCCAGAAATACCGTATATTAGTTGTAAGTACGGCAATCAAAAACGTATCTTTATTAACCATCGTGGTAATGTTATACCATGTTGTCATTTAAACAGCAAGATGATGGAATACGATGCCACTGGCATAATTAAAGATGATTTTGAACAACTACTAGACGATAATAATTATCGTGACACTATAAATTTAAATAAAGTTGGTATTGCTGAAGCAATAGACAGCGATGTATGGCAAGGAATTACCAGTAGTTGGGGTAGTGATAAGCCATTAAAAAGATGTATGCAAGTATGCAAACAAATGAAACGTGATACATTTATTAAAGAAGACTTGTAATGACAGAAGATTTAAAATGGAGCAATTATGACTTTACCAAGATACCATTTGACGACATTGTTAGTGTTGGTCAGCGTACTTTGTTGTATCGTGATTTATTTACAGTCAGCTGGTTACTTGGCAGATTTTGTAATTACAGATGTAGTTACTGTTGGCCCTACGCACGTTCAGATAGAAAAGATCATAGACCAACAGAACTATGCCTTAGCACAATTGATGAGATAAAGAGGCAAGCACGTGGTAACGGTTTTAATAGCTTTCATTTTAGTTTATCTGGCGGTGAGCCTACTTTTCACCCTGGCTATTTGGACATTCTCAAACATCTTGCTGATGATGTTGGTAATACTAATTATACTAGTGTTCACATGACATCAAACTGTAGTCGCCCAATGAAATGGTTTGAAGACTATGTAGAACGTGTAAAACCTTTCCATAGAGCTAGTATAACC
>ERZ807291.6338-NODE-6338-length-14302-cov-3.723591_pt1 | contig 14302 bp, 5 predicted proteins | sample MGYA00521257_ERZ807291 | MGnify/ENA primary metagenome ERZ807291 (study PRJEB31413, sample SAMN03169783) | marine metagenome | biome: Marine; feature: Water; material: Subsurface seawater | place: North Sea | collected 2011-04-28 | depth 1 m m ...
CACCTTGTCTTCTGCGTCGCGCATTGCAGCAAGCGCCCTTTCATGCTGCAATTTTTCTTCCTCTCTTTTCGCGGTCAAGGCTTCCAATTTCGCCCGAAGCTGGTCGTTTTCAGACGCTATAGCGCGCTCTCTGTTTCGCCTCAGCCCATCTTCATGCTGCTGAGTCTCTTCCAACTCCAATTGCCGTTTCATTTCTTCGCGCCGTATCATCACCTGGAGTGCTAATGTTTCCTCTCGCTTTTTAGATAAAACGGAGTTGAGTTCCTTTTCATGTTTAAACAACTCCGCAGAACGACTTCGTTGAGCTTCCATTTTTTGTTTTTCTTTGTCTAGTTCTTTCATGCGCCTCTCCTTAGTTCGCAACGCATGTTGCTGCCATGCTGGACGACGTGCAGTAACGACTCGGAAGTATTCTCCCTTCGCTCGCTCCAGTGCCCGCCTGGCAAAGCTGAATGATTCCACATGCACGGTTCGATCCTCCATAGCTTGAAACTCAGTTAGAAACCTTTTGTTTCTCGCATCGCAAGTCCTGGACCTGTTCTTCAATGTCTGCAGCGCGCGCTGCAAATTGCGGGCTCGAATGATCCCATATTCTGCATGCGTCGCTTCATGCATGGCATAACGCTGCCGGAGCGTATTCAAGCGGTTCTTGAGTAGCTCTGCCTTCTCGTTAGCGTTTTTAAATCGAGGGTACGTCGATGTCATGTATTCCATAGCGTTGACGCGAGAGACAGCGGAGGTCATCTTTGAAGCTGAGGATCTCTCTAGGTCGGACGGTCACAATAAAACCCTGTTGTTAGACGTGGCTGACTTCTGTCTCTTACTCCTCCTGCAAATTTGGCATCCATGGCTAATAGCGAGACCTCATGCTCGCATTCTATGCACGCAGTCTATGCACGCAGTCTATGCACGCACGCACGCAGTCAATGCAAGTAAAACACGCACGGGCTTACAAATAATAATAATAACCGTCACTTTTTCGATCATCAAACCATGCATATCTATCTCGCATCCATGCATCCATGCACGCACACACACTGGGAGTGAGAGTACGGGGAATGCAGTACAGTACAGTAGAGGCGGATCTGGTGATCGATCTATGACTACGATAGTTAAGTATAGTTACAGTAGTGTAAACCGACCCGATTGAGATGGGTTTGCAAGCAATACAGTACCTTACTGTACACAGTGTACAATGCCGGAGGCCGAGACGCCGAGACGTACTAGAAAACTATGACCACCAGTCGTATCAAGCAAAGTTCTTGATTCCGAATAATAGACTGACCACGAAAAAAACAGAGCGAGGTCCAACCCCGCCCCGCCGGTCAGGTGCTCGATGTAAACTCAAAGGTTCCCCACCTCAATCCACGTCTGAGAGAGAATGAGAAGAAACGGGGCACAATAACACGATTTAGTCTAGTGGCCTGCATACTTCCACCTGCAGAACACCCATGAGCAAGAAAAAAAGAGGCCGGGGTGGGAACGGTGGTTGCCAACAAGCGAAGCGGCAGCGTGTTTCGCAACCGACGGCAAAGTCTGCTACTACGACACCAGACAAACCCTCAACAGACAATCAATATCCCCCTGAGTTTTTCAATCACGGGCATTTTGCTATTCCTACAAACCGTTTCGTCGATGCAACTCAAGACCCATCGCTATTTCGTGCACTTATGGAGCACCAATACGTTGGATTTGTTGTTGATAAAGCCGAACAGCTGGTCGACTTCAAACATACCACATACCAACAGAGTTTGTATGATTTGGAGCAGTTTTATCGCTATGATTTTACACAACCACATGGTCTCAACACACCAATTGCACGCACATTTGTAACCCGCACATGTGTCGGGGTAGAGGGCAGCACGTACAAATATTTGGGTCTCAGAATGTTTGCTCATCCTTGGGAAGGAGACGCACTAAGTGAATATTCTCCTGCTCACCAGGCGTCTCTTCGGCAAGTGCTTCAGTTGAACCGAGCCATGGTTCAACGCGGCAATGAGCATTCTGCAAGTGCAATTGTCAGCACCGCTCGGGGTGGTTCATCCCAGTTCAACTTGACATTGATCAATCGCATGAGACCACTGGGTAGCCCCGATGAGCTGGAGGCGGAGCGAGGGTTAAAAAAAGAAGCTTGCTTTGACGCAGATTTTTGCTCCGTGTCTTGGCATGCAGATAGTACTTTAGAAGCTTTTTCGACAATCGGGGTTTACCAGGCGATCAAAACAAAGCACTACCCGCATTCGATATCAACAGCGCGCCCTTGGAAAATTGCAACACGCATTGCGCTAGATGCCGAAGGGCCATCGGAGGGCAGGGCGCGCCGCATGAAACATAACCTAGATTGCAATGCACCGCCTCTGACGGTCGATCTACCAAACAGTGGCATGGCTTACTTCATGTTAGGTGCCTACAATCACCATCATCAACATGCTGTGCTCGCGGGTGAAACAGAAAGGTGGGCATCGACCCATCGAGTTTGTAAGATGGAAGGCCATTCATTTCCAGGGGTATTAGCGAGAGCCAAATGTATGCTAAAAATAGAAAAACGCGGTTTGAAGGAATGGGCGAATTCCACCCGCATGCTGGACGAAGTAGAATTCGAATGGCTACGACAGTGGTATATCCAAGGTCCTAAACACGCAGAATTGCACAAACCATACTGGGCAGATGCTATAAAAGAGCTTACTGACGTCTGGGTTAAACTTGAAGAGAAAGAACAGCAAAAACTGGCCGTACTTAGGGACGCAACGACAGCAGTTGAGTCGAAGTTGCATAAGAATGGATCGCCCCCGCCACGAAAGCAACGAAAAAGCGCAGCATTGGTTGCTAAGTGTGGTGGCTCTGCCCTCTTCAATGTAGTTCTAAGCGGGGTTCGTCATCGAAAAATCAAAAGAAATGGCTGGGCAGCCCGTGAAAAAGATTCAATATGGAAACGTGTTCCACGTGAATTTCGTCCCATTCCGTTTGAAACCACGATAGCTCATCGTCGTGCAGCCGGCACGGGCGACTCACAAAGTCCCTTGATTGCATCGAGTATACTCCCTTATTGCCTTGATGAAGTAGAGAGTGAAGTGAATGATTTAATGCATCGGTATGAAAAGGCTATGGCCGAGCTTGAAAAAGAACCCACTCAATATGCAGCCAATATTTGCACTGAATGGAGTAAAACGAAAGAACCTATCAATACGGCCAATAAGAAAGATGTTCTCCAAGAATCCGGTTCGCCCAGAAATGTGGCAAACAAAAAATGGAAGAAAAAGAAGAAGAAATTCAAACAAGAAAGAAAGTGCGCCACCGGCACCTCCTGCTGAATTATTTTGAATTGCTGGGTAAATATGAAATAAAGACAGAATTTTATTTTATTGAGAGACGTTTTTAATTTTAACATTACGGAACCTTTACTTTGTTACTAGACCATACACTCTTGAGTGTAAGTTTGATACATATGATAGAAATATGATATTGGCAACCAAATATGACAACCATCATAACTTATTAGTAAGGTAGTAGTTCTAAGATATTGGCTGTTATTTACGTGTGTATGATATCAAAAATAAACATGCTCCTAATATATCATATATAAAAAACTGTTTGAGAACATTGTTTATTATAAAAAATAAATAGTAAGGCTGTATTTAATTAAACACTTCCTGTCTCGTTTATTATATACATATTAATTAAAATACAGCCATTACAGTATATTATTAGTTGTTTTTTTAATTAAAAGGATGATTTTACTTAGTATATACTTAATTTGTTTATTTATAGTGATAGAAGTCACTAAAATTTGATATTTGAGACAAGAAGTGTTTAATTAAATACAGCCTTACTATTTATTTATTTACGTAAATAACAGCCACTATATGGTACTATTTATATGCATAAGTTATAAGTAGTAAATAACAGCCAATATACTATTTATATAAACAATATATAATAATATCATATGAAAATATAATCATCCTTATGATAGATAAACTGCAACATGAGCATTCCTTATCATCGCCATTTCTCGAATATATTCCTTTGTGATTTTCCAACAAGCAGTGGCATAATTTTTTTGTAGTTGACCGGGTTCCGACTAGGGAAATATTGGACGGAGATGGCGAGGAACGATTAGATACAGTATCACATTGATGCATCCATCCTTATCTTCATTTCATTCGCTCGCTTTTTTAATTAAAAACAAGCTAACATAAGGACTCTGTTATAAAGTAACACGCATTCAAAGGATTTAATAAAGAACATCACAAGTTCTCTATATCTTTTTTTCCCTTCATTTAGTTGCGCTCGACTTTTTTTTCCTTCGCTTTCCTACCTTTTTGAATTTTGGTATCGCCGGCTTGGATCTAGATATTCGCTGTGGCGGGAGAGATATTTTATACCGACTGCACGTCTTTTCTAAAGAGCCATTTTCGACTCCACTTCTAAGTGCTAAAGTTAGTGTACGGACTTCGTTCGGTGGCACTTTCAAATAAGAAATAATATCGCGTCTAGAAGACCCGTCTTTACTCTTCAATGCTGTCAATGCGTTCATAATCTGTACAGAGTATGGAATCTTCGTGGGAGTACGAGTGTCTTCCGCGAGCTTGATTTGCTTTTGTTCCGTCTCGTCGTGCTTTTTTTTTTCAATGCTTTTGAGAAACTCGATCGATTTCAGGACTGCAGCTTCCACATCTTCGACCGTGCCGCTCTCTTCGGTCCATATCGGTTGAAACATATCCAGGTGGTTCGATGGCACAAGTTGCGCTGGACTCATCTTTTCTTCAATAATGTCAATAGCCGATTTTGGAATGCTACGACCCAAGCCACACCTTTGCTTCTCCATGATATAAGCTACCTCGTACGGATACCCAATCCAAGACGCCAAGCTTGGGCGATTCGATGAGGATATATTCAGTTTAGACCACGGGACCCCATCCAGCCAGACTTTCAGTTTGTTTGAAAAAGGCGTTCTTTGATCAAGTGATATCAACTTATCGTCTACTGCAAACTGCGATAGTTTGGGTATACCCCCAGTAATGTACTTACCGGTTTGGTGTAATTCATGAATATATCCACGACCATGAAATTCATCGCACAGCTGCTCGAGTACCTTCACATCCTCTGTCAGTATAGTACCACTTTCTGATTTCTTTCGGTTAACCAGAATGCGAGTGCTGCCTTTGTTGAGTACCTCAAGCGAATTGCAGAAAAAGTAAACAGCACTAAGCTGAACTGGACAAAACCCTTCTTCTATGTTCCTGCTAATTTGAGTCACGTGCATGACAAGTTTTTGAATATCTTCGCCCCCGTGGCATCGCTCACTTGTCATGATGATATCTATCGAAATAAAAATGCGTTGTTGCGAGGACGCAATGGGAAGGTTTTTGCGACATTCGTGCAGTCACGTCTTGCACGTCTTGCTTGTTTTTGGTTAACATGAAAACCAAGACAAAAACCATTGCATGTTTAATAACAGCCAATATTGTACTGTACTATTTCTAATCCAATGCTATGTTTATTGACGTAAAATAGAGATTATATGTACTATGTACTGTACGAGTAGGTACCATCCTAAAGCAACTAATGCACTCTATTTGTCATGTACATGTAAGCATGGAAGGAAGAAAACGAGAACTCAGACTAGACGACTTGTCTACGAGTAGAGAGCTTTGAAATGTTGATAAACTGACACCATTGCTCTAACTCGGATAAAGCTTTTGCCACATGTTTGTCAAAATAGGATCCAAAGCCACCCTTGACGCGCCTAACTTCTCTCATTAATTTAGCTTCCAGACCACGCCGCCCAATAGCAATGTCCATAACTTCAGGAAACTCCAACTTTCCTAAACGAAGAATGGCGTTCATGCTTTCTCGAGCAACCTCTGAGTCGGGGTGTTCCCACAATTTGATCAACGATGTTACGAGTGTTTGTTTTGTCTTGGTATCCTCGAGCTGAGGCATCAGGCAGCCTAGTAAAAAGGCTATGTCTACCATTCTTCTTCTCAGAGGAGGCTCCTGCTTTTCTAATATCCGTTTGGCTATTTTGTTAACGAGTGTACACAAATTCTTGCGTCCAATCACTTCAGCACCAGTCTCGGAAGCGTGTGTTAAAGCTTCACGAAAGGCATATCGTACGCCACGATGGGAGATGGTCGTTATAGATTCTTCAATCCAAAGCAAGCCACCGAAGCTATCCTCACTCTTCAAGGGGATATATGGGTCAGCATAGACTGGTGCAAAGCGTTGAATAAGGCCACCCAAAAAGTGAGTCAAGTGGTACAAAACAATGTTGTTTTTCTGCATCCGTAATTCTCGCGAATCGTAATCAGTTTGAAATTTTTCTCGAGCTTTGATGTCTCCATTTTCAGATTTCTTTGCCTCTTCTCGAACATGTTGAAACATTAACCACGTCTTCTCATCTTCAATTGGAACGTGTCTCACATCCCATTCTGCAAAAGACTGTAATTCAATATCCCTTGCAACGACTTCACGAATCTGTTCGCAGTGATTGAAAGTCTTTTTAATAGCATTTTGGATCCTATCTACCACATCACGCAACTCTAAGCGAACATGTCCTTGTAAAATAACCATGTCGACCATCAAGAGGTGGTTCAATGCAATCAGATCTTCGTCTTGAGACGGCAAAGGTTTTACTGCCTCTGCGTCATGACTTTCGAGAAAATTTTCAAGGAGGGTAATATTGTGCCCCACCAACCGTAACAAGGAATTGCCTTTCTCTGCGTCAACTGCTATCAATGCTCGGATGACTGGTGTAAGGTTTATTGCGCGCGCTTTCTCCGCAATTTGGGTAGCTCTTTTTTTTTCTTTTCGGATCTGCTTTTTTTCGGCTTGTTTTTGCTGGATAGTGGCACTGTTTGCGATACTTTCTTCAACGACTGCCACTGAAGTCGACGCTTTTTTCGGGATGGCTTCCGTTTCTATTGTTTCTATTTTCTTCTGCTTCGCCAACGCATCCAGGACATTCTCAGTTTCTGCGTCTTCTTCAAGCTCGCTATCAGAATAGATTACTTTGAGCATTGTCATTCCATACCATCTCCGTAACCGGGCATACTCCTCGGAGGCTAAAAACGTTTTATTGAGAGGATCTTCGATAAAGAGAGGTATCGTATACCCATCACGTCTAATAATGTTCTGGCGCGGCTTCGCTTTGTCAGCAACTTCTTCAGACTTACTTCCCTGGATGGCGGACACTTTCTTCGTTCCAATTGTTTTCACTTCGGCAGAATCTGAAACTTGCAAACCCGATTTGAGTCTTCTCATTTCAGCTTTTTTGGAAGCTTCCTCGCTTTTTTCCTTCATCGCTGCATCTTCCTTAAACAGACCTGTCAAAGTCTCAATCACTTTCTCGTGCAGAAGGCCTCTTGTGTTCAAAATTAAAGTTTTAATGATCTGCTCCCTAATAACAGGCTCGGGGTCAGCCAAGAACCTGCACGACTTTTTAATAGCGTCAGAATTGGTAGTTTCAGAAATATAAGAAGAAAACAACACAACTGCTCTCTGACGATCTTCCCATTTTGGCGATCCTATAGCAGCCTCTACTAGCTTCACAACACTCTGCACCATTGGGTTGTCTTTTCCTTTCGATGCGAATGTTACTTTGAGCTGATCTTGACATTTTTCGTGAACTTCTTCGTCTGTTGTGCTTTCTAGAAGACCAGTTATCGCATTGATTATGGTAGGAATATTTTCTTCTCCGGCTATAGCCGACAGCTCCCCTAACAAATCTAGGGCAACTTTTTTTGTGCTTGCATCAAATTTTGGGTTTTGTAACACGTCCTTGAACTTCATTATCAGTTTTTGCGCGATTTTACGCGGCACGAGCTTTGCCAGCACACTGTGATCACTTGCAAATGGTTTGAAGACATACCGCAGAACAACCAACTCCCCAGATTTAATATGAATAGACTTTGCAACCTGTTCAGCCAGCATAGGCAAAACGAGATCTGTTTTGAATAAAGTAGCGTGCTCAAGACCTACTGCGACAGAGTTGATCAAATCTTCATTCTGGGCATTGGCATCAACAGATGCACGAAGTAGCATTGATCGAACGATAGACTTGGCTTTCTCAAGACTTTTAGAGTGAGGTTTACGTTTACCGACTAAACAAACAAGCGAAGCGGCCAAAAATAAAGATGCAATGTTCGCAAACATATCGGCCCGAATATACTTTTGCATATACACTTCGATGTCTGCTATAGTTGCCGTGTCACAATTTTGGCAAAAATTAGAGACTAATTCTTGTGCTGCTGTCATCAATGCCTTGTTCACTACGATATTCTGCATCATAGACGGGTCGTGCGGCGGGTAGCCGTCCATATCGTCGATTATTTGGAGATCGACTTCTTCAACTTGCTGTGATATCACGCTCCCCACAATTTCTTTATACGACTGCTGTGATGGTGGAATAATCGCACTTCCGCTCATCGTGCCACCACCCAAACAGATCTGATTAAATAACTCGACCTTTTCGCCGTCCTCACTCCGCTTGTTTAAATGCGCGAACATGCAGTCTACTCTAGACAACTCTTTCGGGGACTTTAATTTTTGAAACTGGGCCCTCACAAACGAGTCGTTGTCTGCAAACAATGGCGCTACTGCCCAACGCACGGGAATTGCATCTTTCTCAGGAAGGTTGCGAGAGAGGTTAATTAAAGCCCGCATGGCGGCACCCCGAATATCACGATCAGAAGATGTCAATTTATCTATCAACGCTTCTGCAGCAAGTTTGGCGACCATTGGGTGTCGTAATTCTCCCATTCCTTCTATTGAAGCTATTAAAAGAGTTGTATACAAGCGGGGAGACATTTTTGCCAACAAATTGTCTACAGCCCTGTCTTCTACCGTTGCCATGACGTCTCTAGACAGCCATTGAAAACGCTCCACAGCTATTTCCTTTACCAGCAACAAATCATTTTCATCTTTTCCATTGATTTCCAATGCATCTTTCGTGAAGTGGAACAGCATAGGGTATAAATCAGCAGCTTTTCTTCGTATTTCAGGCCGCGGGTGCGCAAATAGAGTTCGTATGATTTTCTGAATATCTTTTATTGACTTTGTCAAGGCACCGGGGTACGATAAGATTATTGCTTTCGTCAATCGTAAGCAGGCACCTCGCGTTTCCCAATTGGCATCGGCTTTAATTTTTTGAACTAAATCGCCAAGGATGTTGTGCACAATATATTTTCCCAGGCCGTGGATGTTTAGAGGCACTAGCCGTGCTAGAATTTGCACACCCCCTTGGAGAATACGTTTGTGGTGTATGGGATCGGTTAGCCCTTTCATCACAAGGTTTATGACCTGGTTTACATTGTCAAATATAACCATAGAATTCAAGAAACAACACCGGTACAATGAATCGCAGAGGGCATCGCGAACAAGATTATCATTGCTTTTCAAACCATGCTGGCCTTCTACGAATATTTCTACGCTCTCTTTCCACAAGAGGTTAGGGATATCACGTGGAATATTTCGACCGAACAAAAGTATGAGCCAGTGTGGGAAATATGGAACGCTATTCTCTTGCCCCTTCCCTTTGTGTTCGGTTTCAAACCATGCTTTTGCCATTGTGAGGGATCGTTCTGAAAGAAGATTCGTCGCTAGTAAGTTCATGCCAACGATGCCCTTCTGACCAAGGCAAGAAGCAATTTTATCGAATGAGTTAAGACGCTTAAAAATGTCTTTGCTCCCAAGATACTGTTCGTTTTCAATCAATGTCTCGAGAAAAGAATCAATTGCTGGCTGGTATTCAAACCCTTCTTCGTCCATTTGAAGCAAATGGTTGCATAATTGCATTACACTTTTACAAGCTTCTGCAGCACCCTTGGATGACTCATCGCCCATAGCCAATACCAATAAAGACAAAACGCGAATGCTCAAGTCTACGGTTTTCCAATAGTGAGAAGCGGCAGAAAGGAATTGATAAAGGGAAATGCGCGCCCCGACCCTTTGGACGCCTCCCGTTTTTAGGAGAAAATGTGGCAGATCTTCAAGGTATTTTGTTTCCAATTTGTCGAAAGGCAGAGCCACCATCGTGTTTAGAATGCGGTCAAATATTGATCGATTCGCTTGTTTGGATTGTAAAAGTTTCATGAAATACAAATATGTCGACTCTGTGTCGTAAATGTCTAAATTTTGCAAAGCAGGACGTAGCACGACAAAAATATCCAGCACTACCTCAACAATTTCATCTTCTGGACATTCCAACAAAGAGAGTAATTGTTGCAAAAACACTGAATCGATAAACTTAACAGTCCTCGCCCAAAGATTGACCAGCTGCAGCTGATTTAATCGCTCTTTTGGCTTCAGAAGGCGCAAGCTGTTAGCATTTGCCATATTAATCAAAGTTCCGGGCTCAATAGAGGCATTTGTTGCCTGAATGGCCAATTCGAGGACTTTGGCTAGATTGGGGGGCGATTTTAAGGGCCTGGCATTGCTTTCACTCGAAGCTTCGGTACAAGCCCCCAAAAATAATTCGATCGTATCGTTTAACCGTTTGAGTCCAGAAAGTCGAGATATTTCTGCCAGCACCTCTAGGTTGACAGCCATTAATGAGCAGTTGCTATCCATGCACCCAGATATTATAGACGCAACTAAGCTTGGCTCAGCTCGTAACAATTTGTTTCCTAATGCCTTCAACAAGATGTAAAAACTACAAACTGCTCCATATCTTACCATCGGTTGTGCAGTACTTAAATGCTCTTGCACACATAGCACATACTGTTGGACCATTCTGTCTTCCAAGACTGGCGACGCAGCCTGTAAATATTCTTCAAGTGTTTCGACCAATATGTCGTAATTTTCTTCGTCTGTGGCAGTCAGAATACTTCCAAATGTTGATAACAAATGGAATTTGTTGTCTGAGGCTGCGACCAGAGAAAATATGATACTCAGCGTCTTCTGTGTCTCTTCCCGCTCAGCGGGACTCTTATCCTTCAGCGTAAGCATGCGGTGTACCACATGCGATGTTATTGCTTGCAAATGGGAATAAAATTCCGCTAGCAGCCCCAGCGCGGATATGGGAGCAAGTCGGTGCCCATGCAATGTGTGATCAATATCATCGAGAAGGAAGATTAAATTGCATACGATTGTTAAGTTACTCTGCTCGTTGTCACTATCGGCCAAATGTTCGTCCACGACCATCCGCGATACAACTGTGATCGCGCAATCACGACAGTTGGTCTCCGGGTGCAAGTATAAGCCTTCCAGCCCAACGACGTAAGGGTAGGCTATTGGGCCCAAGGCATGTCCAATTTGAATAAAGAGTTCATGAATGGGGCTATAAACTTCCTGCGATTCTTTTAGGCGCTCGACTATCACTCGTGTTTTTCGGTAATAATCTTTTTCGGGGTCAAAAATTTGGGCAAGATTTGTTAAAGCCAGAGCCACCTCTCCCCGTATGTTCTCATTGAAGTGAGCCAGGAGCGGGGTGATTGAAACGCACAAATCCACGCATGAATGTTCTAAAACGGTAGTGAAGAAAGCCCATTGGTTGCTTTCACGGCCCTGACTTCTGCGACTTTTCGAGGGTGCCACAAATAATGGATTTTTCAAATGCATGAATTTCGCACGAGTATCATTGAACCACACTTCTATTTTTTCCTTGATACTCGGATCAAATCGAAACCCATCGAACCTCGGAGGATGTGGGCTGAGACTTCCCGATCGCAGCATTCGCACTGCACGTTCTTCCTCGCGATTAGAACTTGTCACAGCCATGATGCTAATTCATACACAGGGGTAACACTTTCAGACAACGCTGTCAATTTTAGCAACGAATTTGCTCGTGTCAAAAAGATTCGGCCTCGCCGAGCATACCTCGAGAGGAAATGATCAGTCCCACTACCATGTGAAGATCAATGCAAATCACTTAAATTCATTTGAATTCCAGTATTCCAGTACCTTTTGGTACGAAGTTACTGGTAATAGATCTCGGTCGGCGTTCAAGGAAGTAACTCCATGTATCTGAGTCATTAGTCATTTTTATTAGAATGAATCATCACGTACCTTACGAGTTCCAAGGTAGGGTAACAAGTAAGCAAATGAGGCACAAAAGTACGGACGTGTGCTGGTAACTGGAGATAGGTTTCTCAGTGCATTACTCTACTGATACAGTATGGTTTATTTTTGAAATCAGATAGCAGATGGAAAGACGGGGAGTGGTGTGGTGTGTAGTGCGTGGTGTGATGTGCGGAGCCAATCAGATGATTGAATAAATACACACTTGGTAACGTCAACGCGTCAACGCCAACGCGAACATACACCCAAACCGCGACCGATGGAACATCACACACAGAAACTCACGACTAGCCTCCCAGACTTTCCGATTCGAGTGATATGCTCAATTCATTTCGCTGAGGCAACAGTCCTCTATAAGCTCGTTCAGCGAGACTAGCCCCCTTACGAAAGTGACCTTCGTGAACGCGTGTACGTCTACCGCATTTGCTGGGACCGAATGAGGGGGTGCGCTGTTCTTACCGTGCTCGTCGCGTGCTCGCTCTGCTTCACCTTTGTTCCCCCTGTCCAAGGGCAAGAAATTGATGTAGATACCCAACTGTTTTTGGAAAAGGGTATCCAGCGTGGTACATTTTTAAACGGGAAATGGATATCTTATCCTCGAAATATTCCCATTGAATGGGATTGTGCCATATCGCCTACTGAGAAAAATGCTTTGTGGGACTTTTTTATTGGCACAGGCGGTTTAGACACAGGATGGCGACACGTCGCTGCAGATAAGTGGAACAATCGAACGTGTCCTTGCATTCATAAGTGGCGTGGAGTCGTTTGTGACCAAGTTGGTCATGTTGTCGCACTAAATTTAGCGGGCTTTGGGCTGCAAAACCCAATTCCAAGTTCCCTGGGCAAACTCGTCTGGGTTAAGTCCGTCCAATTGCAAGTGAACGAGCTCTCCGGCCCAATACCGCCGGTTCTGGGGACTCTCGTCAATTTAGAAAAGCTGTTTTTGCAGAATAACAAATTGTCCGGTGCTGTGCCGTACAGTATTTCCACTCTTCCGAGGCTCACTCAATTGTTTGTAGACAAGCCGAAAGATTAGTGAACCAAATGCTTCAATCTATCGATGGTCGGTATTTTCGCCGTTCACCAAGAGCAGATGATTTTTGTGTGTGTGTGTGTCTATATACTCTGCGAAAGTAAGAGAAGTACTAAGTAGTAGTATATTTTAGTTGCTTGGTATATATATAAAAAGTATTGGCTTTTATTTACGTAAATAGTTGCTTGGTACGTGTATATAGTATGGTTGAAGGGAGTAAATTAATGCTCATTGATGTGGAGAAATTAAACTGCGCAGTGTGTGTACCAAAAGTAAGGTCAAGTTTGTAAGGTTTCACCATCATCATTTTTCTTCGGGGGGGACTGGAAGTCTTACTCTCCACACTGGAACCATTGAGGCTAACTTTCCATTCTCCCACTTCAACTTACAGGTACCTTTTTCCCGATTAAATGACACGACGACTGCGGCACGAAATTCCTTTTTCCTTGGCTGTCCCCAGAGGCACTCTACTGCTAAACCAACAGCAATAGTATCTTGTAATCCTTCTTCTAGCATAAGAGGCACCGCTCCAACCACTTCTATGAGAGACCCACCTATGGTGTGCACCGAGTAGCTTCTGTCGAGAGATTTTGTTATGGCATCTAACATCCCGTACGGGTTGTCGACCAATAGCGCGTGCCCAGCACCAACAACTTGAAAAATTTTAACTGCCTTCCCTTTCTGATTTTTTTCTGCCCACAATGCAAATTCCACGGCGTGATCTATTGTCATCCAATCATTCTCACCATAAATAAAAGATATTCGAGGTATTGATTCCAACACAGCAGGCAAACGGGTGAGTAACGGTCGTCTTGCGTACGCGCCGGGCTCTAAGAGCGTGCAGTGTGCCACCCCACCCCCACTTGAATTTCCCCCTGTCCAATTTCGGTACAGTTGCTCCGCCAACAAAGGTTTGCTTATCCAGCTTGCGTCGCGGTATCGGGCGTGGCTGTAATAATCAGGCAAATACTTACCACTTATACTAGCCAAATCAAAAGGCGACCATCCTCTCTGCCACAATGTCCTCCCTAATTTGAAGTACCATGGCAAGGTGGCCTCGTCAATCCTCATTTCACGGGCGGGCAAGCCAACGGGACTGAGCAAGATGAGGTCTTCCACGGACGACGGGTATTTTTCACAATACGAAACAGCGAGATACCCTCCAATGCTATGGCCCGCAATCTTCATCTTAGAAAATCCCATGGCCTTTCGCCACTACAACCCAGATGAAAAAGTCATGGGCAAACG
>ERZ807291.6345-NODE-6345-length-14284-cov-5.611638_pt1 | contig 14284 bp, 13 predicted proteins | sample MGYA00521257_ERZ807291 | MGnify/ENA primary metagenome ERZ807291 (study PRJEB31413, sample SAMN03169783) | marine metagenome | biome: Marine; feature: Water; material: Subsurface seawater | place: North Sea | collected 2011-04-28 | depth 1 m m ...
TGACAGGTGAGCTATCAGGATTGCCGTATATCCAAACTCCGGTAGTCAGTGATGATAGAGATCATGTATTTTATGTTTATCCTATCGTTCTTGATGTTGCGAAATTAGGGGTCTCGCGTGATCGAATTTGTGACGCGTTAGAGGCAGAGGGACTTGCGGTAATGCGCCGTTATCAAAATATCCATCTACTTCCTATGTACCAGAAAAAAATAGCTTTTGGCTCATCGGGCTTTCCCTGGAGTTCTGAATTTTGTAAGCGAAATATTGACTATACCAAAGGTATTTGCCCCGTTGCAGAGGAGCTCAACGATGAGTCTTTCCTTGGACTTGGAATGTGCGTTTACGATCTTACGTATTCTGATATTGATTTAATCATAGCTGCCTTTCAAAAGGTTTGGGCCAATCTAGATAGCTTGCGTGATTTAGATGCTTAAAATAGTGTTACATCATATCGATGGCTTTCTAAAGTCATTAAGAAAAATAGAACTATGCGACGTCAACTATCTTGGCCAAGTTAATTGTCGCCTAATAAAAACTCGATTATTTCCAATTGTGGTGGATTAAAGCGTATGAATAAAAAACTTGGACTTTTATGCACGATTGATGGACCTCTTTTAAGATTTTTTGTTGAGTCTTTGTTGGATGCTGGTTATGAAAATATATATTTAATTGCAGATTACAAGGGTTTTTCTAAGGACGATCTATCTCGTTTTGAAGATAGGACAAATAACTTTTTTTGTTCGAGAAAATTAACTTTAGGTGATTTTGCAGGATTTAAAATCCCAGTTTTTTTTGTAAATAGCCACAATGATGAGGAGTGTATTGCGCTTATTTCATCAATTGGAATTGATTTGCTTTTAAATGTCGGGACCCCTAGAAAGTTATCTAAGATATTCTTACAACATACCGGGTGCGACGTTTTAAATGTCCATCCTGGCGTGCTGCCAGACTATCGGGGAGCTTCCTGTGTTGAGTGGGCAATTTTAAATGACGATCCAATTGGAAACTCAGCACATTTTATGGTCGAAGAATATGATGCAGGACCAATTATTAGAGTCGAGAGTTACCAATTTGAGCGAGGCAGTTCATACGCAGATATAAGAACTAAAGTATATATATGCGCAATCCGTCTTATGACTGAGAGTGTCGGACTGGTTTTCAAAGGCGGGCTCAGTAGTCAGAATATGGCTCCTCAAAAAGTAGATATTGAGCCTTATTCGCCAATTTCATCGGAAGATATGCTGATTGTTCTTGAAAGAATTAGGTATAATTCTCATCAAGCTATCTGTTTACCCTAAATTTAAGTGGAAAATCGTATGAAGAGTACTGCTTTAGATGTTCTGACTAAAGGGATTGTTGCTGTGGCATGCAATGACGCCGGTGCAGCAAATATAATCATTAATTGGTTAAGAGTTATGCCGCAGATAAAGGTTCGTGCACATTTGGGAGGACCCGCGATAGATCTTTGGCATCGTGCATTTCCCGAAACTGTTAACTACGGCTTGAAAGATGCACTGCAGGGAAGTCATATGCTTCTTAGTGGAACTGGATGGGCTAGCAGCCTAGAATATGATGCCAGAAATATGGCTTCTGAAGCAGGAGTTTTTTCCGTGGCTGTTATAGATCATTGGGTTAACTATGAGGAAAGGTTTATTAGAAATGAACGAGCCATTCATCCAGACGAGATATGGGTGGTTGATGAATACGGTTATGATCTTGCGTTATCAACATTTCCAAGTCTCAAAGTTCGTTTATTACCAAACTATTATTTAATCGAGCAGGTGAAGTTAATTAAGGCCTTTGAGAGCACATTGTTTCCGCATCCTGGGTATACTAATATATTGTATGCGCTCGAACCAATTAGATCGTCCTGGGGGAGTGGCCAGGTTGTACCTGGAGAGTTTCAAGCACTCGATTATTTTATATACAACCTTGAAAAGATTATCAAAGGCAAGATTAATATAAAGCTTCGCCCCCACCCCAGTGACAACGATGGTAAGTATGATGATTGGGTTAGTCGTCAAGGCGCGAGTGTTACGTTTGAGATATCTAAGAATAGCTCTCTGCATAAGGACATTGCATGGAGTGACATTGTTGTAGGGTGTCAAACCTACGTTTTAATCTTGGGTTTGAACGTAGGAAAACGCACGATAAGCTCACTACCGCCGCACGCTCCAGAATCTTTACTCCCCTATCGTGAGATAGAAGAATTAAGGCGGCTTTGATGGCTTCGAGTAGCGTTATATTAATTTCTCTTCCCGTGCTGAGACGTCATCAGCATTTTTACTTAGAAATAAAGAATAAGATATTGTCAGAGGGCTTAGAGCCTTTATTCTTTTCCACGTGTGAAGTTAACGCAAGTTACTGGTCGCAAGTTCTTGAAGTTAAGGTTTATGCTCCTCCTTATAGATCGCTTTCTAACGGAAAATTTTCTAAAAAGGATTGGGATGATCTTGTAAAAAAAGGTAATGACAGTTATTCCACAGTCGTGTCATTAAAAAATATTTATACTGTACAACAGGCTCAACAACCACAGAGGTTTAGAGATAGGACGGCATTTGATGTTGCCCTGAATAATGCTTATGAATATTTGTCAACATTGGTATCTGAAAAGAACGTAATACATGCGTTTAATACTGCAGCCGCTTTAGATTATGATAATTTTATTTTCAATTGGGTTGTTGCTAGTCTAAACATAAAAATAATATTCCTTAGTTATTCGCCAGTTGCAGATTACGAATTGTCTTTTTCTAGTAAATATTATTCACATTATCTCGAGAGAGAGCCAAGTGAAACAATAGCTAACAGAGTAGATGAGCTCATAAATGGTAACCAGCGCAAAGATCCAAATTCGGGATATATAGTGGCTCGGCAGAAAGATAAGTTTCTAACGGTTAGACGCTTTATTAGCCATTTAAAATTAGCCTATTTGACACCAGGAGCGTCTGTTGGAAGATTAATTATCAATACATTTAGGCGGTGGGTCGTTAATTATTGTCCTAATCGAATTATACTTGCATTAATTAAAGAAGATATTTTGAATCAAAACAGTAAAGCTGATGTAATTTTCATAGGGACAACTAAGAATGAGTCTTTCTTTATAGCTTCAAAGTATTTTAATACTTACATTACGGAGATCTGTGACTTTGCAAAAAGTAATCCAAATTTAGTATGTGTTTATAAGCCGCATCCAGCGACGCTGCATCAGTATTTTATGTATGCGGAGCTTCGGAAATTGCAGGCAAATGGCGTGATTATTTCGATGGAGCCCAGTAACTTTTCAAATTGGGGAAGATTAAAATTTATAGTAGGTTTGAGTTCATCAACATTGATTCATGCATCGCTACGCGGTATTCCTACTTATTGCTTAGAACCAGGCTTACACGAGTATTTTGGAGTGCAAAAGTTGGATTCGTTTTCAGAGATAAGTAAACTGGTCTCATTAGATCATACAGAGATGAAGGTAAATGATGTAGATAGGGCTAAAGTATCGAGAATTTTTTTTAAGGGAATTCAGCGTTTTTACAATAATGATGCAGCTACACAGGCTGCAACTTCTGTTGTTGAAGCAATTATCCTTAGTGCGAATATTGATAAAGGTGAGGTGAGATGAGCTTCAAGAAGGTTTTATTTTTTTGCTTTAACTAAGTCTCTGAACGAAAGTCGACTGTAAAAAATAATATCAAAAATAAAAATTTTAAAAAAGCGGATCAAGAGATTCGTAGACTATTATTTGAAAATTTCGTTCACGGAACAGCTCTATCGATACTCCATATCAGAGAACATTAATTTTATAAATCTGATTGAATATAAAAACCAATCACAGGAGACGTTGCCATAATGAAAAATATACTCGTTTGTTGCCCAGTGTATTCACCTCATGCCGGAGGTGGTGGACAGTACTTTCCTTTATTGGTAAGTCAGCTTTTGAGTTTTGATATGACGAATAAAATTGTTGTGTTAACTGAATATCATCCTAATGAGAAATTCTATACATTTGAGAATAATACACATGTATATAGACTACTTCCTCAACGGGATACAAAGGTAGATAAGACAAAAATATATTCCATAATTTCATTTTTTGTTACTTATGCTATGTTTTACTTATTGATGCCAGCATTAATGATGAAATATAAAGTGAATATAATTCATTATACAAGGTATCTTAGGATTCCCTTTTACTTGTTAATGGCAACTTTAAAAAATATTTTTAAAGTTAAAATAATTTTAGACATGAGAACGACAGTAGAGTCCGACGAATGTATTACTAGTTTGGTTGGTTACTCATCTATGATAAGTAACTCAATGGGTGTTTTTAATCAAATGAGTTTGTTACAAGTCCCTAATAACAAAAACTTCTTTGTTCCCAATCCAATTAAATTCCCTGAACGATTTAAAGCTAATGAAGCTGCTAGCATTATTCATCATCTAGGGATAGATGATGATATGCCTTATCTTTTATTTGTAGGACAATTACTTGAAAGAAAGTCAATTATTGAAGTGATAGATGCTTTCAATATATTTGTTAAGAAGTATCCAGACTTTCATTTAGTTCTAGTGGGCCGAAATATGGTTGGAGAATTGATTGAAGAAAAAATAAATAAGAATAAAAATATAATTCACATAAAGCCTGTCCCTCGAGAAAAAGTAGTTGCTTTGATGCAACTTGCAGAAATGATAGTGCAACCTTCACGTGTGGAAGGTATTCCGAGAGTTTCTCTCGAGGCATTATCTTTAGGTAAAAAAGTGTTACTCCCACCCTGCGTACCCGAATTTGTTAGTAAAAATGAAATTTTTTCGATCAAACATGTTACTACATCTGAAATTGTTAATGCTATGTTTAGAATTTATGAGACAAATGATGTTCCGAAATATGATCTATCTGTGCATAACCCAAGCGAAAGCTTAAAAGTGTTACACGATGTATACATAAAGACATTGAGCTCGGCATGAGGATTTTTATAGATGCGACCGGGCTGACCGAGCCCTTCACTGGGCTGACAAATTATTCAATTAATCTTCTGCGGGAAATGGTTGCAATAAATCAAGATCATCAACTGACGGTGCTGTGCTCTAAGTCTGTTTCGAGCAGTCTTATCGATTTCTTGATCAATGACGAAAACGTGTCAATTACTTATACTAGTATACCTAATGTAGGGCCATTGAGAGATCTAAAATATCTCTCTCTCTACCCATTGATTAATAAACACGATTTGTATCACTGTTTGTCTTCATATCTCCCATTTTTTAGGATCAAGGCAACAACTCTTGTCACCATTCATGATTTAAAATATTTAAAAATTAATGAGTTGATGAATAGTAAGTTGAAGACATATTATCTCAAGTTTATTCTCAAGAGATCTTTAATAAAAGCAGACAAGATTATAGCGATATCTCAAGCTACTGCATCAGACATAGCCGATATAATTGGTAATAATCATAAAACTTCGATTGTTTACGAAGCTAATACTTTGGACAAAAGTCTATGTAAAAACTTTGAAAAAGAAGTTCATAAATCCAAATTTTTTCTGTGTGTTGGCGAAAATAGAACGCATAAAAACTATGTAAGAGTGATCAAAGCCTATGCGAAAGCCTATCTTTCTAATCAGATAGATTTTCCAGATCTTTATATCGCTGGTAACAAGGTGGAAGAGCTTTCTCAGTTGGTTAATGAAATGGCGCTCGACCATAAGGTAACTTTGCTAGGGTCGGTTTCGAATGAGAAGATTATATGGCTTTATCAACATGCCTTTGTATTTCTCTATATATCGTTGTACGAGGGGTTTGGGCTCCCATTACTCGAAGCTATGAGCTGTGGATTACCTATAATTACGTCTGACTCTCATGCTACTAAGGAAATTTCTGGAGGAGCAGCTTACTTAGTAAACCCAAAATCTATAAATGATATATCTGAGGGAATGTGTGAAATGTATTTTAATGACGCCCTACGTCAGACCTACAAAGTAAAAGGTTTTGAGAGAGAAATGTTTTTTTCATGGTCTAAGACTGCGAAACAAACATATGATATATATGATAAAATACAATGACTATGAAGGTAACATTAAAGAAAATAGATAGTTTTCTATCCAGCAATGTAGTTGGAAACACAATTGGGCTTTATCCCAATTTGTTAGGGCTAAAAGGTCGGTTAAAATTAATATTTTCGGGCAACCAAAATTCTCAAGACGTCATCAAAAATGGTTTCGTTGAACTTGGTGAAACTTTAAATAATGACATGACGAACTCATTAAAAATAGTTTTAGACCAGCTAGAGCAAAAAAATACTAACGTAGCACTTAATAATAAAATTACTATTAAAAGTGATGATCTTGAGATCTATAGAAACTCAGCAACAATGAAGATCCTTAATGGTGGCACCCTATTAAATTATATTATCCCTGAGTCTGAGCAGTCTATAAAGGTAAAGATCGAAAAATATTTCTCTGCTAATATTGATATTTGTAACATTATGATTTGGAGAAATTTTCCAACACAAGACGTAACATTATTTTCTGGTGATTGGCACTACGATAGAAGGCCTAGTCATTGGTTTAGGTTGTTTGTTTTATTGGAGGATGTTGGGGTTCACCAAGGTCCTTTCATGTTTATCTCAAAGGCCGACAGCAAGCAAGCTACAAGAAAAGGTTTTAAAAGGCTTGATAAGAATTGGCAGTCACGTCTGAATTCAAAAGACCAATTAAGCAAAGTTCAGAAATTTATAGGGAAAAAAGGCACTGGTGTTGTAGTCGATACTCAAAATTTGTTGCATCGAGCTGGGGTTGCTGCTCCAGGACATTCTCGAGATATGCTCCAGATTGTATTTAAAATTACTTAGAAAGGAAGAAAGAATATGAAAAGCCTGTTGTTGAAATTACTTTACAAGATGAGTCCCTTTACCCAGGGAAATTTGCGCTGTGCATATTATAATTTTGTGAATAAAGTTTTCTTTTTAAGAGAGTCTGCAAAATTTTCATTAAAACGAAGCGGGGCAAAATCCTATTTATTAAAAGTTGGCGATGAGGAAATCCATATTGCAATACCCAATAGAGTGGGATTTTACAAAGATGGTATTCTAAAAAGAATTAATGCTTTACAAGCATCTTTTTATTCAGACAAAGGAATTACAGAGGGTGCTGTTATAATAGATATCGGGGCGAATATTGGTGAATATGCTATTTCATTTCCTGATAGCGTAATTGTTCATGCGTTTGAAATGGATCCAAATGTTATGCCATCACTGCTATTGAATTGTGACCCACGTAAAAATATTCAAATACATAACATGGGCTTGTGGAGTGAGCCAAAGACTATGGATATGTTTATTATGAGTGATTCTGCAGATACATCCCTAATCGATAATGGGGCATCTGAAACTCATTCAGTTAACTGTGTAAGATTGGATGATGTGCAAGCTATTAGTGAGCTAGCTGAAATTACCATGATAAAATGTGATGCTGAGGGCGCTGAGCCAGAGGTTCTTTCAGGTGCCATTGAAACATTAAAGAAAACTAAATGTGTTGCTATTGATTGCGGTCCTGAAAGAGGAGTCAATTCTGAAAGAACTGATAAGCCTGTAAAGGAATTATTATTTTCTTTAGGTTTTGAAATAGTTAAAGAGCGCTTTGGTAACAGAGAGATTTTAGTAGCTAGAAATACGGTTTTGCATTAATTGTGATATTTGTTAGATTTATTTGATATTTATTTTCTCCAGCATTAGTTAAAAACTGCTTACTTGTAGTATTTATGATCAATTCTTCATATTCAATCAAACCACGTAACTTCTCATATTTAATTTGGGGCTTTTTATGCATAGCTTTGATCATTCCCGTTGAAATATATTTAGGTGGAGTTTTTTTAAGACCAATATTACTTGGCACCCTAGTTATCTGGATGATCTTAGCGGCAGCTAGTTTGAATTCAAGTAATCCAATAAAGATATATTCTTTAAATACTAATTATCTTTTGTATATGACATTATTGGCTGTTTTTTTTATTTTTCAAACAAGCTTTCATGAAAGATTTTTAGTAGGCTTTAAAGAGACTATAGAGATTATTGGTTCATTAGCTTTGATGTTGCTTCTTGTTAAAGTAAGTATTGAAATTGGCGCTATTCGTGCATTTTTTATTTTACGAAATATAGCTTTTATTGGAGCTCTTGTATTTGTAGCCAGCAAATTTTTGAGTGGCAACTTCATCACTTTTAAAGATCCATATTGGATAATACTAATAGCATCTTTGTTAAATATTATATCTCTTAAGATAAGAGCAAATAAACTTGATTGGCTTATTGTGTTTATTTTAATAATTTTTGCTGCGCTATCGGCTAGCCGAACACTTTGGGCCACGTCTATTGTCTTTGTATTTATATTGTTTGGAGCTTTGCGATTTATTCTTCCTGTCTTAGTCTTTTCTGCTTCTTTGCTCATCGTTTCAAGTCTAGATGATCAGTATTCATATTACTTCGATACTCTCCTTTTCATTTTTAATAATTATTTAGACATTATTAGCGATGTTCAGATTGTGTCTGCTAACTTAGATAATAAAAGCGATCAAGTAAGAATTATTGAATCCTTAAGGGCTGTCTCTGTTTTTTTAGAGCATCCTTTTATTGGTGTTGGGCTTGATAACTATCAAGACTATATAACTATGAGTGACAATTATGATGTAGATGGTTATCTAACCCCTCATAATGAGTTCTTAAGAGTGTTAGCTGAAGGAGGTATTGTTTTATTTTGCATATATGGTTTTCTATATAAATCTATATTGAATGATATATCAAAAATTATAAACGAAGATATTAAAGCTATTGCTAAAGGCCTGGTTTTTGCTTCATTAACTTTAGCTTTTTTTACAGCGACCAATTATACCTTCCATTTCATTTTACAACTTTCCTTGATGAGTTTTGCTAGTTATGATAAATCTCATCAATCTTTTGTTAACAGGAGTTAATAAGTATGATTTTTTTAGACATTTTTAAAATCAAAAGCCTGCTTAAAAGATTTAGAGATATCTTATTTTTTTTAGGACTCATATTAAAAGGGGATATAAGTAATAAAATTCAGTTCCAAACCTATCCATTTATTGTAAATAAAGGCAGAATAAAAATAGGCAAAAATGTCTACTTAGGAAAGAATGTTTCTTTTAAGGTCATGCCTGGTGGAACTCTCGAAATAGAAGATGGAACAATTATTTCAAATAATTGTAGTTTTACTGTAAGGACTAATGGAAAAGTAAGATTAGGAAGCTGCACAAGGATTAACAGTGGAGGAGTGATAACTGGCAATGTATATATACATGATAATGTTATAGTTGCACCAAATGTTGTTATGATAAGCGATAGTCATCGACTTGCAGTCGAAGGGATGTCAATTGATGAAGCCGATAAATCACTGGGCCTAAAACTCGGCACAATTACTATTCAAGAGCATGCATTTATAGGTGTTGGAGTTGTTATTTTACACTCTGTTAATATTGGGTCTAAGTCAGTTATTGGAGCGCATACGACTGTTGTTCGTGATGTAAAAAAAGGGGAAATTATTGTGGGGGCTAAGTCCGAAACCTTAGCTCCTAAAAACTAAAAATATTTATGTGTTTTAATTATTTCTATAATGGGTACTTATGTCAGATATTTTTCACTTAATTATTAGTCAAAAGCTTTTGAGACCATTTATTGGCTTAATTTTATTGAGTACTATAACTATTATTTTAATGATAGTTACGTCTCATATGATTTCTGCATTGTTAGTTGATGTTACGGCTGATAGCTATGTAGGCAGCAAATCATATGCAGCGATTTTTTTGTTAGTATATATAGCTTCGATTTTTTCAAATCTTCTCACAGAGTATCAGGCTCAAACTACAACTGCTAAAGTTGCAGGTCTTGTTGGAAGGTCTTACATAGATAATATCAATAATGCTAATCAGTCCTCAGGTGGGTACCAAGAAGGCAGACTTGATTACTCCTCTCTTTTAACTACTCAACTTGAAAGGTTTAGGGCGGAATATATATTACCATTTACAAATATACTCAGTAGAGGCTTTATTCTTATAATAACTTTTATTTATCTTATTTATGTATATAAGGTTTATGCAATTATTGGTATAGCAATAACTTCACTAATTGGATTAATATATTATTTATGTATAGCCAAAATATTAAATGTTGTTGATCGAGGTTTAACGGAGGTTTTAGATTATCTTGGGAATCTTGTTGGTAGAATTACTAACAGTTATATTTTTTTATACTATTCGGATATTACAACCCCTCTGGCTGAACAGTTTGCAAAAAAATATACTTCTTATGGTCATTACAGAGGATTGAATGCAGTAGTTTCTCTGGCTCCAAGATTTTTAATTGAAACTTGCTTAATTGTTGCTATTTTTTTTAGAGAAGAAATTTCTAGTGTTGGAGCGATAACAGGTGATGCAGTTTTTCTAGGTTTTCTATTTTTTAGATTAAATCCACATATACAGATTTTTATTAAAAATATTGGAACAATGAGGATGGCAAGAACATCATTTAATGAAGGTATCGCCACAAAAAAAGAGAAAGTTATAAAAGTTAATGATGATTTGCCTTTGCTAAAACTTCCAAATGTTGAATGGAACCCATTGACTCATAATGTCTTGCAAGTTCGCGGTCCATCGGGTTCTGGGAAAACTACTCTGGGCTATGCTGCAGCAGATTTTTATATTTCGCTTGGTTATTCAGTAGCTTTTATTGAATCCAATCCACATTTACCATATACATCGCTAAGAGAAGTGTGTATTCACAATCCAGAAATTACAAGCCTTATTGAAACACTTAAGCTAAATGTTGATAAAGACTTAGATATAATGTCACTATCAAACGGGGAAAGGCAACGACTTATGATTGGACTTGCCATTTCTTCTTGTCAGGATTTAATAATCTTAGATGAGGGAATGTCTGCATTGGATAGCGAAACTTTAACTGCAGCATTTGAAGCTTTGAAAGCATCTAAAATTCCATTATTTTTTATATCTCATCAAATAGATGTTTATCAATATTTCAATAAAGAGTCTTTACAAGAACTTATTTTGACACCATACTTGCAGGCTGAAAAATTAATATAATCAAAAAATGTCTTACCTAGCTAAAATATCCAATGCGTCCCTAGTTACAGTAGTGACGCCACGAATAAAGTATAAATTGATTCATCCACCCGAGGATCAACCAAGAGATAATTTTGTATGGGAGCCACTTTTAACTGCACGTATTGAGGATTTTGTGGAAAAAAATACTCCAATTATTTTTTATGATGTAGGATCAGCTTTTGGAATATTTTCTAAATTGGTTGCTTTACTGGACAAAAGAAACAAAGTTTTTGCATTTGAGCCATACACTCCTCGTTGGCTTACAAATGTACTTAACACTTCATTATGTATGAATTCAAAACTTTATAAAACATATGTTAGCAATGAGGTTAAAAATGGGTTTACTACTCTTGCTCATTTCTCAGATATTTCAGGAACTGTTCCAAATTTAATCAAAATGGACATAGAGGGTGCAGAATATGAAGCACTTCTTGGTGCTGAAGAATGGTTAATGAAACATAAGCCTACTATATTGTTAGAGTTTCATGAAAACATTATGCTTAACACAAATAGAGATCCTCAGTTACTTAAAGACTTATTTGATCGCTTAGGTTATGAGGTCCATAAGGTAGATCATCATGGTGTTTCAGAGGGAAACTATGTTCTTGAATTGAGGCCCTAGCAATAATCAGTCAATATAATCTTATTAAAAATATCTTTAAGCCAGGATCCAAAAGAAATAAGTTGGTTTAGGATTCTAAAATCCTGTTTCTGACAACATTTGAAGTTATAAAAATATTTTATATATATTCATTTATAATCGCCAGTTGTCATAAAATTTAAGATATATGAAAAAAGTTTTTATGTTTGTTAATGTTGATTGGTTTTTTTTATCTCACAGATTGCCGATTGCCAAGGCGGCGATAGATAACAATGTAGAGATGACTGTTTTTGCTGACTTGACACAAGTCCATGAAGAAAGTGGTAAGGATGGCTATCAGTTGTGTCAGAGCCCTATTTATAGGACGTCTAAATCATCTTTTCATGTCGTTTTAGAGTTTATTAAAACCTTTTTGCTTGTTAAAAAGAGTAAGCCAGACCTAATCCATGCAGTTACGATTAAGCCTATACTTATTTTAGGCATTGTGGCTCGTTTGACATCTACGCCTTTTATTGGAGCTATTTCAGGTTTGGGGCCCACGTTTGCCCCTACTAGTTGGTTGAGTAAACTACGGTTAAGGATAGTTGTTTTGGTTTTTAAGTTTGTCTTTCGGGGTGGTAAAGCTAGTGTGATATGCCAAAGCGCCAATGATCGTGATACTCTCATTTCTGTTGGTGTATCTACAAGAGAGAAGATCGCCTTAATTAACGGGTCTGGAGTTGATGTAGACTTGTATTCGCCTGATAAGAAGTTACCTCATTATGACCCATATGTGTTAATGGCTTCTAGGATTTTGGGTGATAAGGGTGTTAGAGAGTTTTGTTTGGCGGCTAAAATAGTTCATGAACAGTTGGGTCACCGTGTCAAATTTAAGCTTTCTGGTCCAGTCGATAGTGAGTCACCAACTTTTATCACTCATTTAGATTTGAGTAAGTTATGCAAGGAAAATGGAGTTGAATATTTAGGTAATAGAACGGACATGCCAGAATTGATAGCTTCTGCGGTTATATTTGTCTTACCTTCTTATTATGCTGAAGGAGTGCCAAAGGTTTTATTAGAAGCTTCGGCTTGCGGTGTAGCTATTGTTACGACTGATCACCCTGGTTGCAGAGATGCCATCGAGGATGGTAAAACAGGTGTTTTGGTGGACCCCAGGGACTCAGTCGGTTTGGCCCAGGTGATATTGAAGCTTCTAGAGGATGATGAGATGCTATGTAAAATGGGGAAGGCCGGTAGAAAACTAGCCTTGAGTGCTTATAGAGATACAGAAGTCGTTCTGCAACACTACAGCCTCTATCGACAGTGCCTTCGAGATAATGAGGATTAAATCATGTGCAGACTTGTAAAATATGAAGTCTAAAATTCTTATTACAGGCGGTAGTGGCTTTCTTGGAAAGGCTTTGCTAAAGAATCCATTGTTTAAGGATGCTTTGACTATTGGCCGTACACAGCCAAATCAGGGTGGAAAGTTTTTGTGCATCTCGTTAGATGGCACCAGTGATTATTCTCATATATTATCTGACATAGATATCATAGTGCACGTGGCAGCTAGGGCTCATGTGATGAACGAAGTGTCAAAAGACCCTCTGCAGGAATATCGTAGCATTAATACTCTTGCAACATTGAACTTAGCGGAACAGGCTGCTAATAAAGGTGTGAAACGCTTTATATTCATTAGTTCTATAAAGGTGTTAGGTGAAAAAACTGAGCCAGGACGTCCTTTTACTGTTGATTGTCCGTTCAATCCTCAGGATCCATATAGTGTTTCGAAAGCAGAGGCTGAAATTGGCCTTCTCAAGCTGACAGAAAAGACAAATATGGAGGTAGTGATAATAAGACCTCCACTTGTATATGGTAAAGGTGTTAAGGGGAACTTTGCGAGGTTACTTAAACTTACTACACTGCCGATTTCATTACCGTTGGCGTCAATAAAAAATAAAAGAAGTTTAGTGTCTATAGAGAACCTTGTATCCTTAATTAGTACTTGTTTGGTGCATCCAAATGCTGCAAATGAAGTATTCTTGGCTAGTGATGGTTATGACATGAGTACTCCAGAACTCCTTAATTTAATTGCAAAAACTGGGGGCTTTGATAGAATTATATTCAGATTCCCTACAAATCTGTTACGACTTTTCTTAAGATGTGTCGGCAAAATGGGCCTTTATCAAAGACTTTGTGGGTCAATGCAGGTCGATATAACTCACACTAAAAATCAGTTGGGCTGGGTTCCTCTATTTAGTCCAGAAGATTGCATAAGAAACTGCTGGCACGAAAAAGGTGCCTAAGGGTATTATCATAATTGGTGAAAAATGAATATTTTAAATATTATTGGTCGAGATAAAGAACTTTTCTCGTTAGACATAGAATACAATCAAATTAAATTATTGGATACTGTATCGAATTCAAGGTTTCTTGTGATTGGCGGCGCAGGCTCTATAGGTCAGGCTGTTACTAAAGAGATTTTTAAGCGTGATCCCCGAACACTTCACGTTGTAGATATTTCGGAAAATAATATGGTTGAGCTAGTGCGAGATCTCCGAAGTACTGAGGGCTATGGGAGTGGCG
>ERZ807291.6363-NODE-6363-length-14257-cov-5.671032_pt1 | contig 14257 bp, 15 predicted proteins | sample MGYA00521257_ERZ807291 | MGnify/ENA primary metagenome ERZ807291 (study PRJEB31413, sample SAMN03169783) | marine metagenome | biome: Marine; feature: Water; material: Subsurface seawater | place: North Sea | collected 2011-04-28 | depth 1 m m ...
TAAAAGTTTTAAGATCCAGTAAAAGACTGCGGATCGGGGACCCTGTTTTTCATAAAGTAGGGATAGACCAATGGTGATGCTAAGTAGAATGAATGCTGTAAGAGCTTTTCCACCTTTATTATCTAATGCAGGGATTAAGGTGGAAACAGTAATCTCCACGCCAAATCTAAACTGTGGCATGCACCATGTAAAACTTGTGATCATTGCCGAGATTGCAAGCCACATGGCCAAGGATTTATTCCAATCATTTTTTAGAATGGCAAATAAACTTTGCTGGCAATTAAGGGTGATGTGCGAAACAGCAAAGAGGGAGAATAGACCGAGTAGCATGGCAGCAGCCTGTATCCAGAGAGCGTCAGGCCCAAGTCTTAAGCCTAAGCCTATTGAACCCATTAAAGTTCCTGCACTTAGGCTCGCACCCGAAATCCACCAACCTGGGCCGTCCATTTTAGCATAAGCAAAAAATGATTTAGCCATTCCACCCTTCCTGGAGCTTTGGATAATATCAGCTTCTTGGGAGGCAGTAGGCATAATCTTTTAAAAAAGTAGATGAAATATGAAGCCTTCTATTTGACGATCATCTTGCCTCGCATCATGGCAAAATGACCAGGAAAAGTGCAGACATATTCATATTCCCCGCTTTGATTTGGGGTGTTAAAAGTGATAGATTCGGATTCACCCGGACCGAGTAAATTAGTGTGAGCAATGATGTCGCCGAGGAGAGACTTGGGTAGTGGATTACTTGCACTGCCACCAGAGGCTAATACTTTTTGTCCAAAAGATAGTGCGTGGACATCTTTCTTTAGAACGACCAAGTTGTGACCCATTGCGATTTTAGGCAAAGAACCAATGTTTTTAAAAGTTAAACGAATGGTTTCGCCGGGTTTTGCCTCGAACTTTTTAAGGTCAAATTGCATCGCATCATTACCTGTAATCAGAATTTCCCTTATTTGAGTATTCTCTTCCCCTGTCAAAGGGGTAAACAAAGATAAAAAAACAACTGTGGATGAGAGTAATTTGTTCATGGCGTTTTCAAGGTTAGATATACTTGCAGGAGTGAAGATCAGACTTTACTCATTGGAGCATACCTGTAGTAAACCTCCAGCATTAATACTGTAAGGGCGTGTCGAAAAATTGCAGATTCACCATGAAAATGTAGACCTAGTTGCCATCGACCGTTTTCCTGTTGGCCTGCTGCCACCACTTCCTGGAAGTTTTGGTTCCATTCTCGCCAAAAAACCCCACTCAATGCACCTGTAGATTGAAAGCATGCCTGGGCATGGTAATACCACTCGTAAGCATCTACTTTCTTCCAGGAGTCAACAAGCCTGTTTTGTACAATAAACTCTAAGCCTTTTTTAGCTTCTTGAGATTTTGCTTCTTTCCACACTTGGAGGCACAATACACCTGCACCAGTAATAGAACCTCGTCCAGGGCCACCATATCGAGCAGCTTCATTCCCTTGAGGAGTATACATGAATTTGCCAGAACCTTTTTCTTGGCATTTTTTGACATATCCAATGGCATTATCCATAGCCCCATCGAGGCCATCAAATTGAATGCCAGTTAACGCAGCGGCTTTGAGTGCCTGCACGCACCAACTGGAAAGAGACAAATCAACGGAGGCTGCAACTCCACGACCATATCCGTAACCCCAACCACCATTTGGGTTTTGCCCTTCAATAATAAGATTTACCGCCCGAATTGTGTATTCCTTAATTTTGGGAATTTTTGTCATAGTGTAAGCCTCGCAAAGTGCGTACGTTCTGATGGCGTGTGAATATGCAGCGTACTGCATACCATGTGTGCCGTTGCCCTTTAAACCAAGGAATGATCCGCTCTCATCCCGATTCGCCAATTTATCTGGGGCTGTGGACATGATGAAGTCGATTGCTTTTTGTACAGTAGGACCGAAGTTCGGAGAATCTTGGAGCTCGCAATGACCGAGAAAAGCGAGCAAGGAAAGGGCAGTCATGCCGTCGCGGTGCAAAGGGTTATTTCTATCCCTGTAAGGTTTTTCTTGAGAGTTCATATCTTGTCGCCCCCAGCCCCCATCTTCGTCTTGGACCTCTTTTAGCCATGCAAGGCCTTTTAAAATAGCTTCTTCAGTAGATGGTTTTCCTCCTCCTGAACGCAGGCGTTCCATTCTTTTTTTCGGGTCGCAACGCTGTTGCATTACCTTAGGGAGACTCAAACTTACTCCTTTAAGAGCACTTTTCATCTTTTGATTATTCATGGTTGCCGATTGGGACATCGGCGGTGCAGTGGCTTCAATGACAGGCGCAAGGTCCTTAACATCCAACTCATTGAAGTCGGGTAAGGAAATATCTGAAACTGCGGTTGTCTTGAAGGTCTGCTGGCTCGAGGGTTGAGCTTTTTTTTGCCTTTGCATGAGCTTAACAACTTTTTGTTTTTCCTGTTGTTGCTGTTGGGCTGGTGCACCGGCATCTCCAAAATCAGAACCGCTTTCTTCACCAACATTTACGACAATAGTCCACGCAAGCATAAATCCGATAATACCCACAATTGTTCCTAGAGCGATGAGGAGGCTGTTGAGCAAACGATACTCCCTCATGTACTTGCCAAATGCTCCCTCTGAAGGAGGTGCCTCTGTAAATTGGGGCTCAACTTCCTCGATTATTTCTTCGGGGTCTTGAATTTGTTCGATTTCGGATTCTTCGTCCATGGCTGTATGGGATTGTTATTTGAGAGTTTGAAGTTATCGATAGAGGGGCATAAAGGTCAAGCAAGCACGGAACGGAAAATAATTTGGATTTAAAAAAATATTTTTAATTGATCGTATTGACTTCGATTAAAAAGCAATTTGCAATAAGTTGTTATGCCTCAAAAAACTCTGTATTCAGGCCTGGTTAAAGCAATAATTTTTCTGATCCCATATATCATCACTCTTGGTCAGGCAGATAGCAATGCCAGCGAATTTCCGAAAGCAGTCGATCTAGGCAATGGCCTTTATGACTTCGGAGGCGTTTTAATCAATCGAAGGGATTCATCTCTTTCTTTTGATGCAATTTGTAACCAAACTAGTGGTTTGGTGGAATATGCATTGGTTCATGAAAATGGAAAATTACACGAGTCCCTCTTTAGGACAAGTATTTCGCCACGTTGGATACACGCTTGCCTTTTGTTGCTTAAGGCTAAGCCACTCGCTTCTATGTTTACTTCGGAAAAAAACGCTAAGGATTTGCAATCTTCCAACCTTTCAAATCATAAAGTTTTAGCAAATGTGTCTTGGGGAAAAAATGGCGAAGTGGTTTCCCGAGCAATTTCATCAATGGTTTACAATCAGCTATCCGATCGAACTCTAGACACCCGTCCGTTTGTATTTACAGGTTCACGAACAATCGATGGAAACTATTTGGCAGATTCAGAGGGATCAATTCTTGCAGTTTATCATGACATAAATGCTGTTATTAATTGTTTGGACCCCGATAGCAATTCAGACGATTCTTGGGTTGCTTTTCATGAATCTATGCCTCCATTAGATTATAAAGTTAGGTTTCATCTGCAAGTTCTTGCCCAACTATCCAATTAGCCTATTGTAGGATGATAATTAATACACATTATACATTATTTTCACTGATTGTTTTTTTCATCGGGCTTGTTAATTGTTTTTCTGCCCCAAATATTTCTTTAAAACTTGAAATTGAGAGGTCTCTTGACAGGGGGACTTCATGGTTGCTGGAAAACCAAGATATGAAAGATGGAAACTGGGGCAGTCCAGATTATCCCGCACTTACAGCTCTCGCTTTGAGGACAATCTTAGGGCATCAATCTATAAAGGAGCAAATAAAACATAACCGCCAAGTAGAGAAAGGATTTTCCTTTCTAAGAAGGAAAGTACAGTCTGATGGTGGTATTTATGGTAAAGGATTAGCGTCTTATAATACTTCAATTAGTTTGTTGGCTTTTCTTCAATACAAGAAGCCGGAAGATGAAAAAATCATTGAGGATGCACGGAGTTTTTTAATCAACCAACAATCTGATTTTGATCGGAAAGGAGAACCGGATAATATCTTCGATGGTGGGATCGGATATGGCTCGACTTGGGCACATTCCGATATGTCTAACACTCATTTGGCTATGGAAGCTCTTTATTACGCGAAGAAAACAATAAAATCAAAAGAAGGTGGCATGCTCGATTTGGACTGGGATTCCGCCATCCAGTTTGTTTCCAGGTGTCAGAATCTTCCTGAATCAAACGATCAAGCGTGGGTCAGCAGTTATTCGGATGATCGTGGTGGCTTCGTTTATTTTCCTGGAAATAGTATGGCTGGTGAACGGCTAGATTCAAGGGGGCGAACATCACTGCGCTCGTATGGAAGTATGAGCTATGCCGGACTCCTCAGTTTTATATACGCTGAAATGAGCCCGTCAGATAAACGTTTGGTCGAGGTAAGGAAGTGGTTAAGTAAAAACTACACCATCGAGGAGAATCCAGGAATGGGAATGCAAGGTCTCTATTACTACTATCATACCATGGCGAAAGCACTTTCTTTGTCTGGGGTGGATGAGGTTCTCGATGGAGATGGGAACCCAGTAGATTGGCGAGAGGAATTGTCTATTCGTCTATTCGATCAACAAAAAGAAAACGGCTTTTGGATAAATCAATCTGGTAGATGGTGGGAGAAGGACCCAATTTTAGTAAGTTGCTACGCGATGCTTGCACTTGAGCGTATATATCATGCACTGTAAGAAAGTCCTAATATTTTCCCTTTATTTTCTGCTTTATTCTCAAATTTTGCAGGCCGGAAAAAATAATTTTCCTGAATCTCCTGATCTTCCGTTAATTGAACAAGGTTTTTTATTTGCTCAATTAAAACAGGGCGACAATCGGGAAGGCACTATCATAAGTTTACAAAAAGCTGGATATTTGGGGTATCGTGAATTGAGCTCTAATTTAATAAAATCTCCAGTTCGTTGGGATGGACATGCTTATGAATTAACTTGCAAGTACGATGAAAAGGAAGGGTTGGAGCTATGCTTGATCCAAGGGGAGGCAGGCTGGCAGGATTTTTTTTATGAAGATGTTATGCGCCCCCAGTGGGAATCATTGCGTAAGCGAGTTTCCCGTAAATATGGCTTGCCTGCTAGCAGTAGAGAGTTTCCAGAATATTACGAAGTTCCCTTAAATGATAAAGGCGGTGTAGTCACTGATCAGTGGGTTTTGGATGACCGTACAATTTTGTTAAGTGTTCTATCATACAGCCAGCAGGATTGTTGCACGAGACAGGTGCTCGACTTTTCTTGCTGTATTTTACTCATTCAACCAAAGTAGGATTTTATTATGTCAATCGGTGTAAGCATCGGTCCTGCGTAACCACAATGGGAATTTTTTCAAAATTTAAAACAGGCCTTAAGAGAGGCTCAGCTGTTCTACAAAGTGCTTTCGATCGCGTTGCAGGTCGAACTGCTTTGACGGGAGAAGATTTAATAGCAATCGAGGAAGCCTTCTATGCTTGTGACTTTGGGCCTGATACCACCGAAGATGTGCTGAAAGAAGTAAAGTTGGCTTCGAGTCGCCCAAATCATCTAGAGGAAGGTGGGGTCGTCAATGTTGCCCGTTCTGTACTGGGAGAGATCCTGTCTGGGTCCGAAGGAACACTCGAGAGTAAGAAGGGTGAATCGCCCCAGGTTATATGTTTGATCGGAGTGAATGGTTCGGGCAAGACAACAACCTGCGCAAAACTTGGCCATTTGATTACCCAAGCAGGCAATTCCGTAATGATTGGGGCCTGTGATACCTTTCGAGCCGCGGCCACCGAACAGTTGAAGCACTGGGCAAATCGTTTGAACTTAGAGGTTGTTTCTGGACACCATGGTTCTGATGCGGCGGCAGTTGCCTTTGATGCCTATTCCTCGGCATTGGCAAAGAAGAGTGACTACCTTTTGCTTGATACAGCAGGCCGTTTGCATGTTAAGGACAATTTGATGGACGAGTTGGCCAAGCTCAAGCGCGTGCTCCAAAAAAAAGAGCCTCTTGCCCCTCAGCACTCTTGGCTGGTGGTCGATGGATCCACTGGTACGAATGGATTGTCTCAAGCAAAAGTATTTCATGAAAAGTTTGGTCTCAACGGTCTGGTCGTAACCAAACTGGATGGCACCTCAAAAGGAGGGGCACTGGTATCGATTTATCGGGAATTAGGTATTCCCATTTTTTATCTTGGACTCGGAGAACAGCCTGATGACCTTCAACCTTTTTCTGTTCAGTCTTATCTTGACAGCCTTTTCCCTAAGCCCTTGGAGGCCATTAATGCTTAAGTTTAGAGTAAGCCAAAAACTGCGTAAATTCATATGACTCAAGCAATGGAAACTTTTTGGGTGGAACTTGAAGATCGCCGCTACCCCATAACAATTGGGCGGGGTATTGTTGATGAACTTGTAAAAATCCGTGAGGACGCTCTGAGCAAAGGTAAGAAAGGTGCAGTGATCATTGATGAGGGACTACTTGAAGCATGTCCGGCATTTTGTGAAAAAGTGACCGACTCCCTTGTGCATCTTATTTTGCCCTCAGGAGAGGCCACGAAATCCGCTCACTACTTAGCAGAAATCTGGGATTTTCTGGCAAAATCAAAAATTGACCGAAGCGGTTTCCTGTTCGCTTTAGGCGGGGGTGTAATTGGTGATTTGACGGGTTTTGCTGCCGCTACATATTTGCGAGGAATATCTTTTTATCAGGTTCCCAGTACTCTTTTGGCGATGGTAGACAGTTCGGTTGGGGGAAAGACAGGAATCAATTTGAGCAGTGGTAAAAATTTAGTTGGGTCCTTTCATCAACCCAGTGCTGTCTGGGCTGACTTGGACTTACTCGATACCTTGCCAGAAAGGGAGTTTTCAGCTGGAATGGCGGAGGTTGTTAAGTATGGATTACTGGGTGACCTAGGGTTATTTGAACAATTACTTTCAGAGAAAGAAAAAATTAACTCGAATAGCCTAGGCTTAGGAAAACTGATTAAACAATGCTGTGTAAATAAAGCTGCTATCGTAGAGCAAGACGAAAGGGAGGTAAGTAATAATAATGGAGGTAGAGCTTTGCTTAACCTTGGTCATACTTTTGCACATGCAATTGAGTCAGTTGCTGGGTACGGTAACTATCTTCATGGTGAAGCAGTAGCCATAGGTATGGTTTGTGCCTGGAGGCTCTCGGTTGCACTCGGACATTTTACAGAATCCAATGAAGATGCATTCATCGGTTTTCTGCATCGCTATGAATTACCCTCGACATTGAAGGAGCCACTTCAGCTTGAAAAATTGATGATTGCCATGTGCTCTGATAAAAAAGTGAGTCATGGCAATCTACGCTTTATCCTTTTGAAGGATGTGGGTTCGGCCTTTCAGGCAGAATTATCATCGGTTACTGAAGTGAGGGAGGTTTGGCAATCGGTTGGTGCGGTGTCTTAGGCGAACGATTTTACATGTCGTTATGGTTGAACAAGAATTGGTGGAAGCATATTTTGAAAGCAATGGCTTTCTTGTTCGACAGGCCGGTGGGTCCAGCGTTGGGGATGCAAGGCGCAAACTTGATCCATTGCCAGTTCTTGCCGTAATGAACCCTCGTGCTGACCAAAATAACCTGCATTCTGAAACACGTTTGTTCTCTGCTGATTTAAATAGAATTCGAGCCGCCGTGGTCGGTGTGCTTGGGTGGTCGAACAGCCCCTTTTCTCCCGCTGTTATGTCTAGCGATAGCCGGCAACTTAAATTTCTTAAGCAACAATTGGATAAGGAAAGGGTAGAGGATTGCTTAAATCCCGGCCCTCAACTTGCAGAGAGTGGAATGGGGTCTTTTCTCCGCTTGTTGGTTGTTCCCGCACTTCCCTTGCAAGGGGAAAAGATGAAGGAAGCAATAGCACTTATTGAATCTCTCGGAGTGGATGGAGTTCTTACCCTGCGTTCAATTTTGGAAAACTTACTTCGCCAAGCCTTGCCGGGGCAAGGAAGGGAAGGTCGATGGATGTTTCAAATATTGAGGCTAATTAAAGCATACGGTTTGGCCCGTGATCCACAAATCGAAATTTTTAATACATCAGATTGATATTTGATTAACCATGAAAGGAAACGAAAAGATTCATTCCACTGCGGTTATTGAAGAGGGTGTGTCTCTTGGACAAGGCTGCGAAATTGGTCCTTTTGCTTATTTGCAAAGCGGGTCAGTTTTAGGAGATTATTGCCATGTGGATTCTCACGCTGTCATAAAAGGGTATGCTCGGCTAGGTCGAGAAGTTTGCGTGGGTAATTTCTGCGTAATTGGGGGGGACCCTCAGTACCTTGGCTTTAATAAATCGGTTCATTCCGAGGTGTATATTGGGGACTCCACACGGTTAGGGGAAGGAGTGACAATTCACCGATCGATTGATCCTGGAGGGGTTACTCAAGTGGGAAAAAACAGTTTTCTTATGGGATATTCTCATGTTGCGCATGATTGCTTGCTCGGGGAGGGGGTGGTTATGGCAAACGGATCTTTGCTTGGTGGGCATGTTGAACTCGGCAAAGAAGTTTTTGTTGGTGGTGGAGCTGCGGTTCATCAATTTGTACGAATAGGGTGGGGAGCTATGATTGGAGGATTGGCTGAGGTTTCTTTGGATGTCGGCCCACATCTCTTAGTAACCGGCAGAAATACAGTGCCAGGTTTGAATTTAGTTGGACTACGCAGAAGAAAGTTGCCCTCTGACGAGCTCGTTAAACTCAAGCGTGCTTATCGTGCCATTATGAAGAAGGGAAACTTGTCCAGCCATGCGGAAGGTTTTCTTGCAGAAAACAAGAGCATTTTGTGCCCACTTGTTGAGGATTTTGCATGCTTTTTCACTGGTGGATCCAGAGGGTTCGCTCGCCCGCTTTCAGGTAGGGCCAAAAATATTTAAAATTTTTCTTCAATTTTCAATTATCATTCTTATTAAAAATGAAACTTTCTAATCCGTTGCCAGATGGCTTACTTGAAGCCAATGAAAAATTGGTTCGCCTTACTCCCGCGGCTGCCAAAAAGATTTCTCAATTAATTGACCGCGAAAAAGAAGGTGATTATTTGCGGATCAAAATAACAGGAGGGGGGTGCAATGGGTTGTCCTACAAAATAAAATTTGCCCCAATTTATAAACCAGGAGATCTTTTTGTGCGATCTGAAGAAATAAAATTGTTGGTAGATTCAAAAACGGCCTTGTATTTGAGGGGGACAACTTTGGACTATTCTGACAAGTTGGTGGCAGGCGGTTTTAAGTTTGCGAATCCTAATGCAAAAGCGAGTTGCAGTTGTGGTGAAAGTTTTAATTTGTAATTTTTATTTACCAAATAAGTTCTTGCAAACAAGCCCGAGAATGAGAATAAAAGAACTTCAAATTTCCTCGAAATCATTAAATATGTTTAAATTCAGCTAACCACATGGCACCGTCTCCACGTGGTAAAAATAACAAGCGGTTCAACAAAAATCGCAATTACATAAGGAAAAACGATAAGATTCGTGCCCGCGAGGTACGAGTGATTGGCCCAGATGGAGATATGCTCGGTCTAATGCCGCCAGAGGAAGCATTGAAAATTGCAAAATCTCATGGACTTGACCTTGTTGAAGTTGCCTCAAATGCACAACCCCCTGTTTGTCGAATTTTAGAATTCGGAAAATACAAGTACGAATTGAGCAAAAACAAAAAGAATAAGGAGAAGACGGCAAAGAGAGTAAAAGAAGCGAAGTTTAGACCAAGAATTGAGGCGCATGATTACATGACCAAAATACGCCGTTCCGAAAAATTTTTGCATCAGGGAAACAAGCTTAAGATCACACTTATGTTTCGTGGTCGCGAAATGGAGCATATTGATGTTGGTATGAAAGTGGTTCGTCGGGCTATTGATGATTTGTCAGCGGTTGGTCGACCGGATGACGAACCCAAACTCAGCGGTCGCTTTATTATGGTTAATCTTTCTCCTCTACCTGAGACTCAACGAGTTTTAAAGTATAACACTGCGGAGGAGGCAGAGGTTGAAGAAGTCGATGAGGAAGTGGAAGATGATGAGACCGCCGGAGAGGAAGTGTCGGCTCAAGAGGAAACGATTGGTTCCTGACTGCTTTTCCAGTTTGAACTCAGGTTGGAAGAAATGAAATTCTTCCTTTTGGTAGGTTTGGGGGGTGGCATTGGATCAATTGCACGTGCCGGTTTAAGTTTACTACTTTCAGGAACAGGTTGGGCTACCGTTACCGTTAACCTAGTTGGTGCATTTGTAATTGGTTTTTTTGCAAAGTATGCCGAAACTTTTTCCGATCCTTCCTCAGTTAAGGCTTTTTGGATGATTGGAATCTGTGGCGGATTTACCACCTTCTCTGCGTTTGGTATAGAGCTTTTTCAGTCATTAGAAAATGGCAAGTGGGGCCTGGGGGTTTGCTATGCTGCGGTTAACCTCTTTGGCACATTGCTATTTATTTTTGCCGGCTTTCGAGTCGGTGCTTGGAGTGCAACGGGGTAACTAAACCGGTCTTAACTCTTTAAATTTTCTTCCCAAGCCTACTGGCCTGTGATTTTTCCTTGAACCTTGCTTAAAGGATTGAAATTTGTGATATTTTAGATGTGCCAAAGTTAATGTTTGTCATTTCTTTTCTCCTTCTTTTTACCTCTTTTTTGGTTGGAAGCGTGGCTCCCAATCCCTTTTTGCGACCTGGTTCAAGAAAACCACCACCTCCTTCGCCTCCTCCACAACCACCAAAGCCACAGGTGAACCCTGAAATCTTTAAAGAGGTAGAATTCAGAGGATTTTTTCTCCTCAATGGTGTGCCTCACTTTTGTATTTTTAATAAAAAGGCCAACCTTGGAGAATGGATCAGGTTGTCCGAAAAGACTTATGAAGCATTTGAGGCGGAGTCCTTTGATTTGAAAACCGAAACCCTCACTTTGGCATATAATGGCCAAAAGTATACTTTTTCTTTAGAAGAGTCCAAGGGGGGGAGTTCTGGCAAGACTTCTGCACAGCAATCTTCCATTCCAAAGCTTCCAAAGCCAACGGGTGGAAATACATCAAGTAGAACAAAAGTTATGCCCCCCAAGCCACTTTCAACGCCCAAGCTCCCAGATTGGCTGGTTCAACGCTCGAAACAATCAAGCCTTGGATCTTCAACAAATCCCGGAAGGCCTTCATTTATTAATTCTTCCTCTAGCAATCGGGCTGTACTACCTGGTATGATCCCAACTAGGAATGCTCCTAAATCGGGAATTGCCTCAGCAGTCGGAGGAGATGTGCCTACCGTTCGTTCAACCGTACCATCGAGCCCGAGTGGGATTTCCAGTTCATTCCCTTCCTCCCCTTCCCCAACTAACAACTCTTTCTCGAACAGTTCCGGAAATTCTTCACCCGGGTCTGAATTGAATTCTCAGGCAGCCGATCAGGATGGTGAGATTGATCTTAGTTCTCTTCCTCCCCCCCCACCTCCTCCTAATATTTTACCCCCCAGTGGCCCACCAAATATTGTACCATCAAGGGATGAGTAGATGTATATTATTTACCTTCCTTGGACTATTCGTCTTAAATCTAAGTCATTTTGGTGAAAGGAGAATAGGCAAACTTTATCATGAGAGTTGGGAATCTTATTTTGCTTTGGGGGCCAATGATTATCCTCACTCTCCATCCGAATCGACTCCTGATTTTTCCCCCGTTGGGGTATTGCTTTCTCGTTCTGGAACCGTGGGTAGTGGAACTTTAATTGCTCCAAATGTTTTGGTTACAGCTGCACATGTTCTACGCAATTCTTTTGCCGATGAAGTAAATCCAGCCGATTGGGAATTTTTGCTCGGTTCGAATGAAGATTGGACTACTTCGGAGGGAAAAAATAAAGTAAAACATATCCTTCTTCACCCAGGATGGACTGCTCGTCAAAATCGATACAACCGATTTGGGGATGGGGACGAATTGGGTGTTGATGTGGCTCTAGTTTTTTTGGATCAACCCATAGACGGGGTTTTCCCCGCTAGAATCCCTGAAAGTAACGATGATCCACTTGGGGAAAGAGCGGTACTTGCTGGATATGGCACATTGGTTGAGGGCATTAATGGAAAGCGTTTAGAGTCCAATCAAAGAAGAGTAGGGGGAGAAAACATTTTTGATCGTTCAGTTCCCAAAGTTGTTAAAGAAGGAGTTCCGGATTCTTATCTTGGAGGATTATTAGCAATTGATTTTGATTCTTCTTCCAGTGTTCACAATACATTAGGAGAGGGCAAAAAGGGGTTGGAGCTATTGGGAGAAGGCCAAAGCGATTTAGCTCCTTTGCCCTTGGAGGCAACCACTGCATATGGAGATAGCGGAGGTCCTGCCTTTGCCCGTACTCAAAATGAATGGCGAGTTCATGGTGTGGTTTCATACGGGACAAAAAATTCCCGCTATGGAGATGTTACTGTATTTACACGGTTGTCATCACATTACGATTGGATCATGGAGAACTCTCCTTCATGGCCAAGCGCCCGTACAATTGGTTACGAGGATTGGCGCGAAAGTTCATGGTGGGGTATTTTTTTGCCTAAGATAAATGATTGGTACTATCATATCTCTCTTGGGTGGGTTTTTATACCAGATCCATCGGGCGATTCTTTTTGGGCCTGGCACATTTCTCTTGGATGGATATGGTTTTCCTCACAAGTACACCCTTTTTTGTATGAGCAAAAAACTTCGAATTGGTATTACTTGAGCACTGAACAGTCCGTCGGGGGTAGAATTCTTCTTTATAATTACGCCTTAGAGGTGTGGGAATATGTGCACGCCAATTGAGGCACAAATGTGCAAATAACCAAACATGGTTACATGGAAATAATTTTTACTCTTTTAGGGAGGCGTGATCTATTCTGGCAATTCCTTTCCCGTAACCTTAAAACTCGCCATCGTGGAAGTTGGTTGGGTTCATTTTGGCTATTAGCGAATCCTTTGCTCATGCTCAGCCTTTATGTTTTTGCATTTGGTATAGTTTTTGGTGGACGATTTACCGATTCACCCGATGAGTCCACATTGGATTATGCATTGGGTGTCTTTATTGGACTTAATGTTTTGGGCTTAGTTTCCGGAGTTATTGGGACTTCTCCGGGGATTATTATTTCCCACCCAAATTTTGTCAGGAAAGTTGTATTTCCTTTGGAAATTTTACCGGCAGCTTTAACAGGGGCTTTGGCCTATGATCTTTTAATAGGTTTTGGGCTTAGTTTATTGGGAATCGCTATTTGGGGGCCAGGTCTTGGAATCAATTGCCTATTCGCACCTATTTTAATTGCCCCCGTTTTGATAATAGGTTTAGGGCTTTCACTAATCTTTTCTGCCTTGGGTGTGTTTATACGTGACCTGGGAATGCTCGGATCGTTCTTCGGACTATCTCTACTATATGCGAGCGGAGTTTTTTATTCAGCAGAAAAGGCAAAAGAAATGGCTCCACAAATTTGGACTTTTTTACAATGGAATCCATTGCTTCAAATCATTGATGGTTTGAGACAGATTGTCTTGTGGGGAGGGCAACCAGATTGGTGGACGGTAGGGTATGCATGGTTGTTTGCGATAGGTATTCTTTTATTAGGTTGCTATTCCTTCCAGAGACTACGCCCTGCTTTTGGGGATGTTATCTAAGTATTCTTAAGCATGCGGATTGCCACTGCAATTAGTCAGAGGTTCGCATACAGCTTTTGTGCTATGTTTGTCCAGGAATGCCGGTTTGCCCATTCCTTTCCTTTTTTACCCATTATTTTTCTCAATTCATAATCGTTAATCAAAGAATCAATTTTATCTGTAAGTTCAGATGGATTATTTGGGTCGGTTAGGAAACCGGTTACTTTATCCTTTACCGCATCCTCAACTCCACCAGTTCGATGAGCAACAATAGGTAAACCATGAGCAGAAGCTTCCAAATAAACAAAACCGAATCCTTCAATGCTTTTAGGGTGGGGGATAGAGGTTAGGGCAAAGATATCTGCATTTGCATAGGAGATTTTTAATTCCTCGTCTTCTTGATCGCCTAAAAATTCCACTGGGCAATCTAAAAGAGCTGCCGCTCTTTTAAGTTTTTTGTAGTAAGAGTGGTGGACGGTTGGCCCAACCATTCGGCAAACTAGCTTTTTTTGGGAACGACTATTAAGATTACCAATTGCTTGAATAAGTTCCAACTGTCCTTTTCGAGGATGAACTCTGCCCACACAAAGCAACGCAATGCGACTAAAGTTGGCAGAATTTTCTTTCCCATTTAAATTTTCTTTTTCAGGAATCACTCTCCTTGCAGGGGCTCCCGGGATTCTAA
>ERZ807291.6364-NODE-6364-length-14257-cov-5.211027_pt1 | contig 14257 bp, 12 predicted proteins | sample MGYA00521257_ERZ807291 | MGnify/ENA primary metagenome ERZ807291 (study PRJEB31413, sample SAMN03169783) | marine metagenome | biome: Marine; feature: Water; material: Subsurface seawater | place: North Sea | collected 2011-04-28 | depth 1 m m ...
GGCCGAGGCTCTGGACGAAAAGGCACAGCTCTTAATCGAGGCGGAATCGAATTTCGAACCTCAGGAAGACGAGACCTTTGCTGAGATTGCCCTGCCGGAGATCGAAGCTATGGCTCAAGCCCTGACTGACGAATGGATTGATTTCTCCAAAATTCGTTACTGGGAAAGTTGCCAAACCGCCGAGGTTGAGTGGGAGGAGTACAAGGATGAAAATGGTAAAGTTGTTCAACATATGCCTTACACGAAGCCTCTGGAAGATGCCAAAGAAGGAAATCGTTTGCTTGCCAACCTTGAGCAGACCCGTAACTGGTTGGAAAAAGTCCACCTTTTGCACGAGGAAAAGGGAATGGGCTGGGTGTCACCCCATGGTTGTCCAGAGGATGGACAGCACGCTTACGAAGCCCGCCGGATTTGTATTGAAAAATTAAACCAATCTATTGATTCAGTCCGTTCGAATTTCGACCTTTAGATTGTTTTTAAATCACTCCCGCTTGGTTAAGTAAACCCGGGGTACACGCTTGGTTATTGAACATAAGAGTTCCCAGGCAATGGTTTGCCCGTGTTCCGCCAGTTCAGTCAGTAAAATAGATTCATTTTTCTGTTGTCCAATCAAGGTTACCTGGGTGCCGGGAGTAATTTCATCCATCGCGGAAGAAAGGTCTATGATAGTCTGGTCCATGGTTACCCGTCCAACCAAAGGGTAGCGCTTTCCATGGATAAGTGCACATGCACGGTCACCGCAATGAAGAGGAATGGCATCCCCATATCCAGCGGCAATTATTCCAACGGTTGAATCTTTCGCCAGTTTGTGCTCCCGGCCATAGCTTAGAGATGTGCCTGCAGGCAGTTTCTTTACCAACGCCAGTTTGGAATGAAAAGAAAGCACAGGTTCAACTTCAAGATCTGATAGAAGGCTTTCTTTGGGCGGGGAGACTCCAAATTGTAACAAGCCAATACGCACAGCATTAAAGGGGGATTTCCCGTCGATTGAACGTAAGCTAGATGAATTGTCTGCATGAATGAGTAACTCATTTTTTTGCTCGATCGCAGGTTCTATGACTTGAAGAAAGCGTTTTCGTTGATCGAGGCTGAATGAGTAATCGGAGGGATCGGGGAAATGAGTGAGAATGCCCTGTAAAAGAAGCTCGGGTGTTTGCAAGAGTTGGTCAAGAATGGCAGGTGCATCCTCCCACCAGGCACCCATTCTACCCATGCCCGTATCGATCTTTAGGTGAACTTTTATGGGCACCCCGTTGGTTCGCGAAAGTTCCACAAGTCGTTTGATCTCAGAAGCATTGGAAAGAGAGGCGATGAGGTCGTAATCGATGAGTGCCTGATCTTCCTCTTCCAAAAGCGGACCAAGTACGAGAATAGGCCACCCCGATCCCATTTCCCGAATATCCACAGCCTCCTTGACATTGGCCACGGCAAAAAGATCGACACCGCTTTGCATTAGGCGAGTTGCGGTTGGGTGAATCCCGTGTCCGTAAGCATCTGCTTTAACAACAGAAACATACTTCATTTGCTTGGGCAGAGCGGCACGAATGCGGGTGATATTACGTTCGAGAGAGGCAAGATCGATGTCCGCCCAGCACCTCATGTTATTCATCGAAATATAATCCTTTCCGAGATCGAACGATCAACCAAATTTTAGGGAGGGTTCCCATTTTTTGAAGGTCATGGGCTCAGGGGAATAAGGAAGAGGTTGTTCTGCAGAGAGGGAAACTTTTTGTAGGTCTTCCAAACCTTTAATTTTCTGGAGATCGTAAGCGAGGGTGGAAGAAGAGGGTATCACAAGATTGGAACCGCGCTGGTCAGGAATGTGGAGGGATTGAGGGTATTCACGGATGGCATCTTCTTCCTCCATGATTTTTTTTTCTCCAATGAAGGGATTTTCGCCAGTTGACAACCTTACAAAACGCCTGCCCCTACGAAAGGGTGCCTGCAGGCTGGGGGGTGGGGATGTGGGCATGAGCATTGCCAGGTCCAGGGCGTTGTATTGGAAAAGTTGCACGCTATCACCTCTTTGCCATATCAAAGTTTTAACAAATGCTGCAGCCAGTCGTAGTCCGAGTGTGGATCCGGGACCTTCGCAAAAATAGATCTGAGAGACTTGTTTGAGTGAGAGTGGAGCACCGTCAAAAAGTTTGTGAACGAGGTGGAAAATTCCTTGCATCGCTTGACTAGGGTCGGTCTCCAACCTGATCCACCCGTGAGCACTGGGTAGTCCTATCTGAATAGGGGACCCGGATGCATCCACCACTAGGGCGAGCGGAGAATGATGAGACGGAATATTCCGTTGATCGGCAGGAGGGGTTGGCATCAGTACTGACGACGCAAATTAGTAGGGGCGATGCCCAGTTCTTCCCGGTACTTGGCCACGGTCCGACGAGCAAGTTTAATATCCTTGTCGGCCAACAAATCAACAATCTTACGATCACTCAATGGTTTCTTGGGGTCTTCCTGTTCGATAATGGATCCAATGATTTCTTTAACGCTTGTATTGGAGACGGCATCGCCATCTTTTCCGGAATACCCAGGGGTAAAGAAATATTTAAAGGCAAACAGGCCATGTGGTGTACGCAAATACTTGTTGGCAATGGCCCGTGAAACCGTGGTTTCATGAACCTCTATTTCCTCAGCCACTTCGGCCATGGTCATGGGGTGAAGTTTTGAAGATCCGTGGATAAAAAAGTCTTCCTGTTTGAGGAGAATTTTACGGGTGATTCTCTCAATGGTGTTTTGTCTTTGATCTATTGAATTAATAAGGAATTTGCCTGCCCGCATTTGGTTGCGTACATACTCCTTTTCCTTGGGGCTAAGTATTCCTTTGGTGATCAATTCCTTGTAGGTTTTATTGATGCGCAAGCGGGGAACATAGTCGTTGTTTAAATGAATCACCCATTCATTTCCGACCTTTTCCACCTCAGCATCTGCCGCGATTGCCTGGTTGCTGTCATCAGAGAAGCGCCGACCGGGTGAAGGGTCCAACTCGGCAATTTTATCCAGTGCAAAGTGAATGGCCTGTGGAGGTTGAGAAAGTTTTCTTGATAATTCTGGAACCCTTCTGCGAACAAGCAGTGGAAAGTGGTCCTGAACAATTCGATAGGATAGGGAATCCTCCCACCCGCGTGCATCCATTTGTTTGAGCAAACAGTCTTGCAAGTCCAAGGATGCAATACCGGATGGGTCAAAGGATTGAAGGATGAGCAAGCCTGCCTGTAGATCTTTGAGTGGAAGTTCAGAGGTGAGTCCGATCTCGGAAAGGGAGGTCGAAAGAAATCCGTTTTCATCCAGTGCCCCGATTAAATATTGGCAGGCTTCGGCTTGTCCGGGAGTGGTATCCGCCAATTTTAATTGATCAAGCAAATGTTCCTGCAAGGAAGTTTCTGCGACCAGCGAATCAAAGAAGAATTTTCGTTTTTCTTCTGCCTCGGAGTTTCCCAACTGAGCTTCTCCTTCATATTCGCGTTCGTAGTGCTCGCGCAAATCTTCCTGCATTTCTCGAAGTACAGAAAATTGATCTTCAAAATCTAAATCTGTTATATCATCTGATGTTTCATCCCAGTCGTCTTCCTTATCTTCAGGAGAATCATTGGACTCCTCGTTTTTAGAAACTTCCTCTATTTCATTTTCTTGATCATTTATCTCATCGGGACTGGGATCGTTTACTTCTCCATCCAGGCTTTCATCATTGGTTCCGATTTCTTCAAGCAATGGATTGGTCTGTAATTCCTCGAGGATTGCGGATCTAAGTTCCAATGCTGGAACCTGAAGAATTTTTAACGACTGCCTGAGTTGCGGAGCCAGAACAAGGCTCTGGGTCTGCTTCTGTACTTGCCGTAGTCCTTGAGACTGTATGGCCATAAATAAACCTATTTAGGTGGTAATGGATGGGGTTTCCCCACGATGCCAGCGCAGTGCGGCATTTTCCCCATCTTTGCCAAACAAATCACATGCGTAAGCGGCAAGTTTTTCGTTGGTCGGGCCATATCCTTCACCGTAGATGAAGTTTTCTAATTCGGTAAGCATAAGGTCTGCGGATTGGTATCTGGATTCGCGGGGTCGCTGCAGTGCCAGATGAAGAATATTATTTAACCGTTCATCCACATCCGGACGAACTTCACTAAATTTTGGAAGATCCATTTCCAAAATATTACGGATGGTTTTTTCTGATTCAGCTTCTTCGAAAATATTGTAACCCAGCATCAATTCAGCCATTACGATACCGCAGCAAAAAAGGTCTGCCCGATGATCTGTGATTTCACACCGTGCCTGTTCGGGAGAGAGGTATTCATCCTTACCTGCAATCACATCGCCTTCTTGATTGTACATAAGGTCTAAAGCCTTTGCGATTCCGAAGTCGGTGAGTTTTACATCGCCCTCCTTTCCGATCATAATATTCTTGGGGTTCACATCGCGGTGAACGATTCCCAGTGACCTGCCTTCACGGTCTTCCTTTCGGTGAGCGTAGGCAAGCCCTCGACAGACTCGTGAAACAATAAACACTGCGAGGTCGGCAGGGATGTACTGGTCAGTTTCTGAGTGTCGCTCCAAGAATTCCTCCAGGTTCCACCCGGAAACATATTCCATGGTCATGAAGTACTGTTCGCCCACTTTCCCCAAGTGGTAGGTTTGTACGATATTGGTGTGAATGAGGTCGGAGACGAGCTTTGCTTCACCGATGAAATTGTTCCGGAATTCCTCGATTGCCGAGTACTCTTCACGAATCAATTTAATTGCCACCACCTTTCGAAACCCACCAATGCCACGTTGCACGGCTTCGTAAACCAAGCCCATGCCACCTTCGGCGATCTTGCGAGTAAGTTCATAATGAACTTCGTTAAAAATATGCTTCATTGTTTATGCCAATCTTGTACGGATTTTGTGTAATCGTATAACTTTGTTTGATTTCATCAAGAAAACTTTGAATGAATTGAATATTAATTGACTTTGTGGCATAAAATTAGCTGCTTTTTACCTGAATTGACTTCTTTGTCACAAAAGTAGATGATAAGTGTATGATTAAGTTAACTGAAGATGCTGCGTTGAAGGTCAATTCCATGCTCGCGGATGCAGAAGATGGTAAAGTTCTGCGGATTTTTATCGATCCGGGCGGGTGTTCGGGTTTTGAATATGGGATGGCCGTAGATCTCCCTAAAGCGGATGACATAAAAGGTGAAGACCGTGGAGTTCCTTTTGCTGTGGACCGTTCGAGTTTGGAATATCTTTCCGGTTCAGAAGTTCACTTTGATGATGGATTGTCGGGGAAAGGTTTTGAAATCCGTAACCCCAATGCTCAGACGACTTGCGGGTGCGGGAAATCGTTCAGCTGATCTGGTTCAGTTCGATTTTGTTCCTTTTACTTCCTTCCCTTTGGGGGTTGGAAGGGGAGTGGGTCAGGCAGGGTGCAGTTTCCACTAGGTTAATATTACCGGCAGATGGCATTGAGAGTGAATCCTCATTCTGGCTTGGTTGGCAAATTAAGCGAGATTCGGGTTGGCATACTTATTGGGAGCATCCGGGCGATGTGGGGGTAGCCCCCAGTTTGAGTTGGGACTTGCCCGATGGGTTCCAGTGTGATCCACCTCTTTTTTCTCCCCCTTTGCGGGTCTACATGTTTGATATTGGAGCCTATGGACATAAAAATGAAACTTTATTCCTCCTGCGAATTCATGCACCGCAACTGAGTCCAGGAAATTTACTGACTTTGCGGGCACGGGCGAATTGGTTGGCTTGTTCGGACACTTGCTTGCCTGGGCAAACTGATCTTAAATTGGAGGTGCCCGTAAGGGAAAATCCAGTCCCCGATATTAATTGGAAAAAGAGAATGGATCATTTTCTTCGATCATCCCCCAAAGGGTTGCCTTCCCAATGGAGAGGTCGGGTAACAAAGGCGGGGAAATTTTATAAACTAGAATTTTCGACACCTGGCATTCCTCCTGGCGGAGATGTAGATTTTTTTATCCAGAACAGAATGGCTCGTTCTCAAAGTCTACCCTTGGTGAAAAGAAAAAAAGATGGCCTGGATATTCTGTTGGAACAATCTCCATGGGCGATGAAAGACGCACGCCGTTTGAAGGGCTTGCTTCAATTCAAACAGACGACTGGCATTCCGGTTTATTACCGGGTGGACTTGCCGCTTTAAGAGGGGGAGGGCAGAGGGGCAACTTGGGCTACTGAGTGCTCCAAGGCTTACATTTCTTCCAGGGTCTCAATGCCCAGAAGGAAAAGACCTGTTTTTAAGGTATGTAAAGTTTGGGAGCACAATTGCAGGCGTAATTCCTGAGTTTTTACTTCATCCACCATGACCTTGTCCTGGTTGTAGAAAGAACTGAATTCTGTGGCTAATTCATACAGGTATGTGCAAAGGAAGTGAGGTTTTAGTTCGCGGGTTGCTTGATCCAAGGCCATGGGGAAGAGCAGGAGTTTGCGGGCAAGTTTGCGTTCAGCCTCAGTCTGTGGGGGTCTCGGAGATTGAGTAGGCTGACTGGGGTCGCGGTTTAACTTTCGAAAGATACTGAAAATCCGGGCAACTGCGTATTGCAGATAGGGGGCGGTGTTTCCTTGCATGGCCAATAATTTATCCCATGAAAATACATAGTCCAAGGTACGGTCCTGGGAAAGATCTGCATAACGCACAGCTCCCAAGCCGATTATTTTTGCCCTTCTCTCTACCTCATTGTTTGGAATTTCGGAATTTTTTTGCCTGACCATGACCCCTGCTCGCCTGATAGCTTCTTCAAGCAAATCGATCAGTTTGATGGGCTGCCCATCCCGTGTCTTGATTGCCTTATTGTCCTCCCCGAGTATGGTTCCGAACCAGACATGGGAGAGCTCCGGCAATTCACGACCTTCTGCTTGAAACCACTTCCGTGCAGTGAGGAAAAGTTGTTCGAAATGATCGCGTTGTCGTCCGTCCGTGACATAAATTATCTGATCGCATTTCCATTCTGCCTGGCGGAAGGAAAGGGTAGCGAGGTCTGTGGTTGCATAGTTGCTTGCACCATCGGATTTCCGGATGATGAAGGGCTGCTTGGCAAAGCGTTTGTGGTCAGGGTGAAAGACAACCAAGGCACCATCATCTTCCTGGCAAATCTGATGCCTGGACAAAGCCTCGTAAACCAGATCTACCTTGTCGCGGTAAAAACTTTCTCCAAGTGCATGATCAAAATTTGCCCCTAGCAGTCTGTAAATTTGCTCGAATGACTCCATGCTTAGGTCTCTAATTTTCTCCCAGAGTGAAAGGCTGTAAGGATCACCGTCCTGAAGTTTGACCAAGTGGGCACGGGCTTTGGACAAAGCAACTTCACTTTCTTTAATTCGGGAATTTCCCAGGCGGTAAAGATCTTCAAGCCGGGCAACCGGGTCGTCACCCAAATCATCAAGGGAAACTTTCTCCTCTTCAATCGCTAGCAATAAAATGCCAAATTGAGTACCCCAATCCCCTAAATGATTATCCCGGATAACTTTGTGTCCACGAAAAGTCAGCATCCTTGAGATACATTCACCAATCAAGGTTGAACGAATGTGCCCGACATGCATTTGTTTAGCGGTATTGGGGGAGGAAAAATCGACCGCGATAACTTTGGCCTTCCCGGTTTTTGCAGATTTATTTAATTCATTTTCCGATCCATGGGAGAGACCCCATTGTAACAAGAGTTCCGGCGATGCAGAAAAGTTGATAAAGCCGGGCCCCGACAAATCCACCTTCCAATCGTTTGAAGGAGGAAGGGCATCGACTAACCGTTGAGCAAGTACTCTTGGATTTTGACCGGTTTTTTTGGCATGGGGAAGAGCCCCGTTAGCTTGAAAATCTCCAAATCGTTCGTCGGCTACCCGCGTTTGCGGTTCGAAGTCCGGTCCAAATCCTTCCAAGCCTACGGAGAGATTGCTTAGTTGGCTATCGATTGCGGAACATAAATTAAATGATGGATGCATAAACGGAAGATGTCCAAGCATGGAATGGACGATTCGTCAAGTGCCCACCCACTATAAACTCGACAAACTAAGCATTATATTGTACAAATCGACCCTTGCTTTCATTTTACCCCAACCACTAACTCTAACCAAGAGTAACACATTATGCCTAAGGCCAATAAAAAAGAAGCACCCTCTTTTGCGTATCTTATCGAAAAGAAACGGGATGGAGGAGAGTATACCGACGAGGAAGTTCGTACAATTGTGGATGCCATTTTGGACGAGGAAATGCCGGAATTCCAGCAATCTGCCTGGATAATGACCAATTTCTTCAAGGGTATGTCCGCACAGGAAATCTCTTTCCTCGCTGAGGAAATGATGCTCTCTGGAGAAGTCATTGAAATGATGGATGTATCGCGCCCCAAGATCGAGAAGTATTCGACGGGTGGTGTTGGAGACAAGACAAGTTTGGTCCTCGGTCCGTTGTCTGCGGTTGCTGGAGTTGCTATGCCGATGATGAATGGGGATGACGAAGAATTCCTTACAAGCAATTGCGAAAAGTTGAAAGCGATCCCAAAGATCAGGACCGATTTAGACTTGGAGGAATTTCACGCACAAGTACGTAAGATCGGATGTGCATTCATTGATCGTAATGTCGAAATCTCACCTGTAGAAATTTCCCTCTACGAATTACGCCAAAAAATCGGTGCGATTCCATCCATTCCTTTTATCACTGCAGGTACTTTAAGTCGAAAGTTTGCTTCTGGAGCCGAAGGTGTTGTGGTCGATGTGAAGTGGGGTAAGGGCTCATTTATTCGTGATGTAGAAGATGCTAAGCAACTTGCACGCTCGATCACCCGAGTCGGGCGTTTAATGAAGCGCCGTTGCGTGGCATTGGTGACTGATAACAATCAACCACTTGGAAATTGCCTGGGTGCCTCACTTGAACTTAAAGAAGCGATTGAGCTGCTCAAGGGAGAAGGTCCTGAAGATTTGCAGGATCTGGTAATGAAACTCGGTATGGAAATTGTTCGTTTGGCAGGTGTTGCCGGTTCCACACTCTCTGCAAAACAGACTGTTCGTAAGCATTTGGAAGATGGAACAGCGCTGGAGAAACTCAAGGACATTGTTGCCGCACAAGGTGGTGATACCAAGGTTATTGATGATCCCGAAAAACTTCCCCAAGCCAAGCACGCGAAGAAACTTCCTGCACCCAAGCGTGGATATGTCCACACCATTGATGCCGGGCAACTTGCGAGAGGTGTGCAAATTCTAGCTCATGGAGACAATGGAAAGTTTGATCCTGCAGTAGGTGTTGCCGAACTTCGAAAGGTTGGCACGCAAATGAAACAGGGAGAAGCCTTGATGATTATTCATTACAACGATGAAAAGCGTCTTAAAGAAGCGATGGACTATTTTAAAGCCGCTTACCGTCTTGCTCCCAAGCGTCCGAATCCCGTTCCTTTGGTGGTCGAGCGTGTTGCTTGAATTTTAAACCTTTAAAACTTTTTCAAAAAAGCCTCCCTTAAAGGAGGCTTTTTTGTGGAAAAGTAGTTAGGGAAAAGAGACCGAAATTACACTCGGCCGAGGTAGGAACGATCCTCGGTGCTTATCTTAATAACATCATCTTTCTTAATAAAAAGGGGCACCTGTACAGTAATCCCCGAAGAAATAGTAACAGGTTTAAGGACATTTCCGGCGGTGTCACCGCGCAGAGCATCTGGGGCTTCGATAACGGTGGCTTCAACCGCAGAGGGTAGTTCCAAACGCACTGCCTGATCATCCACCAACAAAATGTCGTAGTTGTTTCCTTCGACTAGAAAAATTTCATCATCCCCAATCATTTCCGTGGTTAGGACAGTATCTTCATAAGTTTCCAAATCCATGAAATGAAAGCCATCCGTATCCTTGTAACTGTATTCTAATTTTTGAGTAGTGGTATGCAGGAAATCGACATTATCAGTGGAACGGAACTTTGTGGTAGTAGTCGTGCCACTTTGCAGGTTACGTAGGGTAGTCTGTACAAATCCCGCCTGTCTGCCCTGTGTGCGGTGTTGCATTTCTAGTACCATGTGGGGTGATCCTTGAAAGAGGATTGCCCGGCCTTTTCGAATTTCTGTGGGTGATGCCATTTTATCTATATTATTTGTAAGTTTTGGAAAGGAGATGAGCCACATCCAGTTGCCTGATCTCAAAAAATGTTATTTGCTCATAAACTTTCCTTTGATCTATGACCACACAAAACTCTACCCACTCCTTCGTCTCCTGGAATGTTAATGGACTGCGGGCTTGCCGAAAAAAGACCTTCGATAAATTTGTCGAACAGGTTTCTCCCGACTTTCTATGCCTTCAGGAAGTAAAGCTTAACCCTGATGCCATTCCTGAAGAAGACTTTGGTTATGCCTTTACACAATTTCACCTGGCCGAGAAAAACGGTTACTCTGGAACTGCCATCTTTTCCAAGCAGGAACCTCTCTCCGTTGCTCTCGATTTTCCCGATGGATCTCATGTGGGCGAAGGTCGTATGATTACCTGTGAATACGATGGTTTTTATTTGGTCAATGTATATGTCCCCAACTCCAAGGGTGACCTTTCCCGGCTTCCCCATCGTTATGATTCATGGGATCCAGATCTCAAGGACTACCTAATCGATTTGAGGACAAAAAAACCGGTCGTTTTGTGCGGTGATCTCAATGTCGCTCACCGGGAAATCGATCTTGCCAACCCCAAGACCAACCGAAGGAATGCCGGCTTTACCGATGAGGAACGTGAGGGAATTTCTAACCTCTTAGCTGAGGGGTTTCTCGATAGTTTTCGCCATCTTCATCCAGAAGAAACAGGTGCATATTCCTGGTGGTCTTATCGGGCGGGTGCCCGTGCCCGCAATGTTGGTTGGCGGATTGATTATTTTGTTACCTCCGACGATCTTGCTACCTCTATCCGGGAGGCCACCATTCATCCAGAATGGGAAGGTTCTGACCATTGCCCGGTGGGATTGGTTTTGGCAAATGGTTGATTTTTCCATTTTAGTATCAAGTTTGAGATGAGCGCTTTAGCGGTACAAACGGAACTAATCGAACGCACTCTTGTGCTTGCGGAAAAAGGGTGGGGGGCAACTCACCCCAACCCCATGGTTGGTGCCTTGATTGAGGAAGGTGGCGAGGTTGTTGCTGAAGGTTACCATTCTCGTGCCGGGTCCCCTCATGCCGAAGTGGAGGCTTTTTCTGCTCTCGGGCGAAAACCAAGGGATGCAGCAGTTTTATATGTCAGCCTGGAACCCTGTTCATCCACAGGTCGTACCCCGGCATGCACCTCTGCGATATTGCAATCTGGTATCCGTCGAGTGGTTGTTGGATGTATTGACCCAGATTCCCGTCATGCCGGTCATGGGTTGGAGGTATTGAGGGCAGGTGGTGTGGATGTTGTTATTGCCCCTTCCGAACTCGAGGAAAAGGCAACCCGTCTGAATTTTATCTTTAATCATCGAGCCCATTTCAAGAGTCCCCTGATTGCATTAAAGATGGCTCTTTCTGCAAATGGAATGGTTGCTGAACGGGCCGGTTACCCAAGTCGGGTGACTGGAGAGAAAGCCCGTGCAGATGTGATGCGCTGGCGCCGCTTGTTCCCATCCATTTGTGTGGGTTCGGGCACGATCGTTGCTGATGATCCATCCCTCACGTCTCGCATGTCAAATGGAGAATGGTGTCCTTTAAGATTGGTGGTAGACTCCTCTTTGTCCACCTTATCCGCCTCTTTTCATCCACGTCGTGTTTACACGGATGAGCATGCGGATAAAACAATTATTCTGACCACTCCAAGAGGGCTTGAAGATGGTAAGTCCCTGAGCCGTGCGGACGAACTTGGAATTCGGGTGGTGGAGGCGGAGAGCGGTCCTGATGGGCGTGTTTCACCTTTGGCGATCCGCAAGGTTTTGGAGGAATTTCATATGGTGGGAACTTATTGCGAGGGTGGACCCGCTCTCGCTCGTTCTTTGCTTTATGCCAAAGAGGTGGATTATATGTTTTTTTACAGATCGTCCAAAACATTTCATTCTCCAGAAGCGATGTATGGCCCAGATTTACAGAGCCTTGAAATTAAAAAAGCCCAACACTGCCAGTTCGGAGAAGACCAATTGATTCACGGATTTTTATGAGCCAAACTATCTATCTAGCATCGGGCAATGCCCACAAATTAAAGGAGCTTCAGTCCGCTCTCGATATTGCAAATCTATCGGTTCAAGTATGTGGACCTGATGAAGTTGGAGGAATGCCCGATGTCGAAGAGACGGGATCCACCTTCGAAGCAAATGCACTGCTCAAGGCTTGTGCTTTGCAGACCTGTGGTCCAAGGGATGCCTGGTATCTGGCTGATGATAGCGGCCTGGAAATCGATGCCCTCGCTGGCAAACCTGGTGTAATATCGGCGAGGTATGCTGGTGAGCCCTGTGATGACGAAGCCAATAATGAAAAGGTTTTGCAAGAGATGAGAGATGTTGCCATGGCGTCACGGGGTTGTCGCTTTCGTTGCGTGCTTGCCTTGGTCGGACCAGAATTAGAGGAAACTTTTTCCGGTTTTTGCGAGGGCATTTTATTGGAGGGGCGCAGGGGAGTGGGCGGTTTTGGTTATGATCCTTTATTTTTACCTTCCGAAAGCACCCATACATTTGCAGAGATTTCGCTGGAGGAAAAAGCGAAAATCAGTCATCGGGCGAGAGCGCTGAATAAGTTGATCGTCTGGCTCAAGCAGTCTGAACAAATAGAAACTTGAGAAATGCAGCAGGCGTTAAGAAAAAATTACTGCTCCAGGGAGGATATAATGTCATTGAAGGTGGCACTGGGTCGCATCGCAGATACTGCTTTGTCTTCGTCCAATAAATAATACCCGCCCAAGTCCACAGGGCTTCCCTGGGCTTGGTTTAATTCCTCCACGATTTTTTCTTCGTTTTCACGCAGGGACTGGGCGAGGGGGGAGAAGTGGTCTTTCAATCCTTGGTCGGCAGATTGAAGAGTTAGAGCTTCCGCCCAGTAAAGTGTGAGGTAGAAGTGGCTGCCCCGGTTGTCCAGTTCGTTGACTTTACGGGATGGGGATTTGTTCTCATCTAAAAAGATACCAATCGCAGAGTTTAGGGCATCGGCAAGGACCTGGGCTTGTGCATTGCCGGTCTTGTTGGCCAGATCTTCCAGGGATACAGCAATGGCAAGGAATTCTCCCAGCGAGTCCCAACGTAGATGGGCTTCTTCCACAAATTGTTGGACATGTTTGGGAGCGGAACCACCAGCCCCGGTTTCGAACAATCCACCGCCGGCAAGCAGCGGTACAATGGAGAGCATCTTGGCACTGGTACCGAGTTCGAGGATGGGAAATAGGTCGGTTAAATAATCGCGCAATACATTGCCGGTGGCTGAGATGGTATCGAGCCCATTTTTGCTACGTTTACAGGTATGCTTGGTCGCTTCAATGGGGGCAAGGATTTGAATGTCCAATCCTTCGGTGTCGAGGGTGGTGAGCTTGGCCTCAACATATTTGATTAAATTGGCGTCGTGTGGACGGTTTTTATCCAACCAGAAAATAACCGGGGTATTGCTAAGGCGGGCCCGGCTGACGGCGAGTTTTACCCAGTCAATAATGGCGACTTTTTTGGTCTGGCACATCCGCCAGATATCACTGGTTTGTACTTGGTGTTCCATGAGTACGCTACCGGTCGGGCCGAGCACCCGTACAGCACCATCTGCTGGGATTTCAAAGGTTTTGTCATGGGAGCCATATTCCTCCGCTTTTTTGGCCATCAGTCCGACATTGGCCACACTTCCCATGGTGGAAACATTAAAGGCACCGTGCTCTTTGCAAAAATCAATGGTTGCTTGGTAAATACCGGCATAGTTACGGTCGGGAATGACCGCCTTGGTATCCTTGGGTTGGCCATCGGGGCCCCACATCTGACCCGATGTACGAATCATCGCGGGCATGGAGGCATCAATAATCACATCGCTGGGCACATGCAGGTTGGTAATTCCTTTATCTGAATTGACCATGGCGAGGGGGGGGCGCTTGGCTACGATCTCGGCAAGGTCCCCCTCGATGGCAGATTTTTGATCGGCCGAAAGATTTTCGAGGGCGGAGTAAAAGGAGCTAAGTCCATTATTGGGATTAAACCCGGCAGTTTTTAGAACCTCGCCATGGGTAGCGAGAATTTCTCCAAGGTAGGCATCCACACAGTGACCAAAGATGATAGGGTCAGAAACTTTCATCATCGTGGCTTTCATATGCAAAGAGAAAAGAACGTCCTCGGATACTGCGGCATCGAGCTGCTCGGTAAGAAACTGGCTGAGGGCTGTTT
>ERZ807291.6365-NODE-6365-length-14255-cov-479.889296_pt1 | contig 14255 bp, 9 predicted proteins | sample MGYA00521257_ERZ807291 | MGnify/ENA primary metagenome ERZ807291 (study PRJEB31413, sample SAMN03169783) | marine metagenome | biome: Marine; feature: Water; material: Subsurface seawater | place: North Sea | collected 2011-04-28 | depth 1 m m ...
GTGAAACTGCTGGCCAAACTAATCAAGGCGTCTCCGCCGTAGCAATTGGCACTGGTGCGGCTACAACCGATCAAGGCGGTGCCGCAATAGCAATTGGCAACGGCACTGCGGTTACTAATCAAGGCGAAAGTGCGATAGCGATTGGTAATGTGGCTGCCTTAGCTGGCCAAGGCGACAACGCAATAGCGATTGGGAACAGGGCAGGCGGATTTGTAAATCCGCAAGCAGCAACTTCGATTATATTAAACGCAACTGGTGCCCAATTAGAAAATACAACAGCAGATAGTTTTGTAGTTAAGCCAGTACGTAATGCTAGTGGTACACATAGTATGGAATACAATCCAACTACAGGTGAAGTTACATATGACACACTTGCTAGTGGTGGCTTACCTAGCAGATCCCCTCCAATCGGCGCAACAAGCAGTTTAGCTGATGCCGCACAAGCAGACTTGGATATTACAGGATTCAAATCATACACATTAATGGCTATCACAACAGACAAAGCGGCCCGTGTAAGATTGTATGTGAATGCTGCAACAAGAACAGCAGATGCGGCAAGGGCAGAGGGTATTGATCCAACATCAGACGCAGGTGTTATTGCTGAAGTAATTACCACAGGCGCAGAAACTGTTATTATTAGTCCAGGTGCTATTGGATTTAACTTAGAAAGTTCGCCAACTACAAATATACCATGTAGAGTTACAAACAAAAGCGGTAGCACAGGTACTGTACAAGTAGGCTTAACCATACTACAACTGGAGGCGTAACATGGAATTGTTCCAAGTAACACTAAAGCATGGCGAAGACATTAATGCTTTCTATGAGGATATGGAAACACCAGGTGGTGCTCTAACTATTCCAGATCGTAAAGTAGAGTGTGCCGCAAGACGCCCAACTTCAAGAACCACAGGCTATATGCTTACTATGGAAGAAGCAATGGAAGTAGCTGATGACGACAGAGTTGAACAAGTTATACCACAAAGTGTTTTAGATAGAAACATAGATAAACCAGCAAGTACTTTCACAGGCAGGTTTGACAAAGGTGTTCCAAGCGGTTCAGCGCCGTTTACAAAAGCAAATGGTCAAACAGGAATGAAGTATACTGTTGATCACAAAAATTGGGGCATACTAAGACACAGTGAAGGCGCAAACAGAACCAATTGGGGATCAAATGCTTCATTATCAGATAGATATGTTGATGACAGTGTAACATATTCAGCAAGTGGTAAAAATGTAGACATTGTTATTGTTGAAATAAAAACATTAAGCGACCACGCAGACTATTCAAGTAGAGTAGTGGACTACAACTGGGGTCAACACTACAACACAATCACAGGTGGTACTAACTATACATACAGCAACGCAGACGCTCGTGACAACTATGGCGCAGAAGACAAACATCCCACAGCAGTCACAAGTTATGCGGCAGGCACACTATACGGACTTGCCAATGATGCAAACATATACATGTTTGACAAGACTTACGAAAAATCAAAGTCAGGCGGCAGTAGTGATGATAGAACTTATGCCTACATCAGAGAGTTTCACGCAAACAAAAGTATAAATCCAGCAACAGGTAGAAAAAATCCTACTATTGTTAATATTAGTTTGGGAACACAGACCCTAGTAGGCGGCGGGGCCGCTTTAATTCACTTCCAGGGTGTAACTACAGACAACGGCACAGGCAATGATCTATTAGCCGCAGAACTAAATGCAAGAGGTATATATGCAAGTGATCCTGAGTGGACAGACAATCAACAATTTAGTGTAAATTCGCAAGTCCTACTAAGTGATATGCAAGATGCTATAACAGATGGAATTATTATTGTAGCATCGGCAGGCAACGAAAACAGATACACTGATGTGTCAGATGGCGACAACTACGATAACTATATTGTTAGTGAGGGGGCATATTTCTTTAAAGATTACTACTTTGGCGGTAATTATCCATTTAGATATTACTATCATCGTGGCTCCACTTATACGTTCAATGGTGCTATTTGTGTAGGTGCGTTAGGAGTTAACACAAATCAAGGCAAAGCAGGTTTCAGCAGTTGGGGACCAGGTGTCGATGTATATGCCGCAGGAGTTGGTTGTTTTGGCGCAGGAGAAAGTAGCAATATTATGTTTGGTGTTCCGTATCCAGGACAAGAAGCAAATACATCAAACTGGGACACAGTACAGTCTGGATCAGGAACAAGTTATAGTGCGCCGTTCGTAACAGGTATGTTAGCTTGTTTAGCAGAAATATATCCTAACCTTACACACGCACAAGCAAGAACATATTTACACGACAATGCTGTAACAGGATTAATGGTAGACACAGCAGACGCAATAGATGTAGACACAGACACAAGAACAAGCATAGACGGTAGCAGCATTGATAGAATAGCATTGTGGAAGAATCACAGAGCCACATCAGGCAATATGGCGTTCAACACATATAACAAAGATGTTAACAATAAGCCTACAACTGGTGCTATCTATCCTCGTACAAGAATACGCAAGCGTGGGTAAATAGTAGTATGACAAATATAACCGCAGTACCATACTTTTATGACAAACAATTTAGACGCTATATTCAGCAATTTATTCGTATCTTTGCGGGCTTTCAGTATGTTAAAGGATACACTGAGCAAGGCGAGCCAGTGTATCATACAACACCCGTTCGTTATGGTGATATTAGTCGTATGGCGGCACATATACAAAGAGAGAACAGTGAGAATACATTAAGCACTGTGCCTTTTATTAGTTGTTATGTTACTGATTTACAACCAGATGTAAACAAACGAGTGTTTCCTCAGTTTGAAGAAAAAATGACTGTTATTGAAAAAGAGTATAATACTACTACTAACAGTTATCAAAATAAACAAGGCAGTGTGTACACAGTAGAACGTCATATGCCAGTACCTTATACGTTAAGAATGCAAACTGACATATGGACAAGTAACACAGATCAAAAAATGCAAATGCTAGAACAAATACTAGTATTGTTTAATCCAAGTCTCAACATACACACAACAAACAACCCACTAGACTGGAGTAGTTTAAGTGTTGTTGAACTTGTTAATACACAGTGGACAAACCGTGGTATACCCAGTGGTGTTGATGATATAATTGATATTAGTACTTTAACATTTGAGTTACCAATCTTAATTAATCCTCCAGCAAAGGTAAACAAAAGTAGTATGATTCATACTATCATTACTAACTTACATGAAGTTGCTACTGGAGATGCTGATAGTATCAAGGTGTTAAATGATATTAATGCTATCACTACTAGCTATACAGTAGTAGCAGTTGATAATAAAGTAAAACTAGATGTATCAGGCGGAGTAGCAACAGCACAAATACTAGGTAAAACTGGTGCTGTTGAAGCTGGGCTAAGATGGGATACTATTTTTAAACAATACGGTGCTGAACTCAGAGAAGGCACTAGTCAAATAAGATTTAAACAAACAGACGATCCTGGAGATATGACTACTGATATTATTGGTAAACTTAATGGTGACAGTTCATCAGATACATTAACAGTAACATTAGATAATAGTACTATAACCGCAGATTCACAAACGGCAGTAGATGCTGTAATTGATCCACAAACAAGTTATCCAGGCGATGGAACATTAACTGCTGCTGTGTCTGGCGACCGTTACCTTATACTTAATGACGTACCTAGTGGCGGCTCTTGGGGTACTATATCTGCTAAGAAGAACGACATTATCAGCTATAATGGCACTACATGGAGTGTCTCTTTTGACGCCAGCACTGTTAGTACTACCGAGCATACAACAAACACAACTACTATGGATAAACTTAAATGGAATGGTTCACAATGGGTCAACGCATACGAAGGTACATACAATAGTGGTTTTTGGAGAATATACTTATAATGCTAACAGCTAGTGGTTGTTGCTTTTTAGCTCTCAATACAGGACGGTTAATGCTACAACAACGTAGTAAGACAGTAAGCCATCCACTTACTTGGAGTTTTTGGGGCGGTAAGTCTGAGAAAAAAGAACGCCCTATAGAAACATTGCTACGTGAATGTAATGAAGAAATGGGCGACTTACCTGATATTGAAAAGGTATATCCCATACACACATTTGTAAGTAATGACAAAAATTTTACTTACCATACATACTGTGTTACTGTATTTGAAGAATTTATCCCAGTTACTAATAATGAAACAGCAGGCTATGCTTGGGTAGAAGTAGACGCATGGCCTAAACCACTACATCGTGGTGCTCGTGTAGTACTGGAAAAGGCAGACATGGTTGATAAAATTGTCGCTATATGGGAAAGACAACGCTATAAAGAAGACTTGCCCAATTGGCTTGATAGTTTTTGATACTCATCACTATCCTCACCATAAATTTTCTTAACACGAATCATACGTTTGTTTGATAACTGTGTTTTTTCATCTGATGATTTTGTATTCCATTCAGTAAACCTTTTTAGTATGTGATCCCAATTAACAAACGTATCATAATCAAATTTTGGATTTAGTATATCAATTTCAGCTTGTTGTACACCAGCCTTAATTAAAGTGTTTACTCTTGAAGGTTCTAATCCAGTATATGCTGTAAGAATTTTATTTTTCTTCTTTTTAATATTGTTATCATTACCGTGCTGTACATGCAAACATGTATAATATGCGTTAGCCCATGCTTTAAATGGATCTATAGTGTCATTGACATGCCCAATTGTTTCTTTAGCAATCTCAATATTACAAGGAATACTTACTTTTGATTTAATAAATTTTTTAATATAATCTATATTAAGTAGTAATACTGAATCATCTGCATATGTTAGTCCAGTACTTTGGTGTGCTACAGGAAATTTAACTATATCAGCATCTCCCAATGGATAATTTAGACCAGTAATATTATCAATTTTAACATCAGCATTTATTAACCAAATATGTTTATCAGTAATATCACTTAGTGATTCAAATACTTCAGTCATTGTTTTTTTATTATTAATCAGATGACATGACCGCTCAGTAATATTAGCTAATCTATATTTTTTCATAACAAACTTATCATTGAACGCATAGATATACATTGGGATTAAATTTACTTTATAAGCTGCAATTTGATTACTACGTATTACATTAAGAGGATCAGGCGAATGCGTTGGTACAAGATACAGTGCTTTCCATGATACTGGTCTTTTGCTGTGCGGATTACAACTTGGAAAAGAGTGTATACTATTTTTATTGTGCTGTTCTGGATAAAAGTTCCAGTTAAAATTAGGTTGTATATCATAATCTTTATTTTTTAACCAAACGTAAGGATAGTTATTTTTATATTTTTCTATAACTGACAAGTCTGTAACATCTGATGTTTCAATCACAGGATATCTTTTCCATTGGGAACGTGTAATACTAAATGCTGTTTTAATCATTTATATTTTCCATTTTTATTGCTATACTTCCTATATGTCCACAATTTTTACTTAGGTCAAAATCAACATATAACTTGTATTCATAATTGTGTAGTTGACTACAGAAGTATACATCTTCTCCTGTAAACGTTTCGTGCTGTTCACTCCAAGTTACCTGAAACCATGGACGTGGTATTGTCTTAAAGATACTTATGTCTATTAACATTAGTCCCATGCCAACAGCATATACTGAATGTAACCCACTGTTGTTATCCACAGTATCAAATTTATCAGATTTAAAAGCAGTATTGCGATAAGGCTTTGTTCTAGTACTGTATGTTGCAGCAACTGCCATTTTGTTGTGGTTGTTTAGTCGTTCGTATATACTTACTGGAAACAACATATCACTATCTAACCAAAGTATTTGTGTACACTTATCACTCATTGCGCTTGTTGTCAAGCGGTAACGTTGGTCAGATATTATACTGCCGTTTTCAAAATATAATTTGTAGTCTATATTATTTTTTGTTAGATGAGACGTTAGTTGTACTAAGCAATAAGCAAATCCAGTGTGTAACGTATCTCTAACCGGAACACATATACCAAGCATATTACATCATGTTTAGTGGCACAACGTCATCTTGCTGTACTGTTTTTTCAGCATTTTGTACTTCGTTGTTAAGTTGAGAAGAAATAATAGTTGCTTTACGTACACAGTCAATAAAGTAATCATTACCTAAACAAGTCATATCTTCCATTGTTTCTGTGCTTACTTTACCGGTTGCTAATAATTCAATAGCACTGCGTTTAGCTAGTCTTTCTACATAGTATTCAACTTGCTCAACATTATTTTTAAATTGTAATTCATCTGATTTATATTCTTTTTCTAAATTACTTTTAACTTTTTTTAGCATCTTGATATGGCTACGATTCTTTCTCCAGAATGGTGTAGCTTTTGTATCAGTAATATCTTGGATAACTTTCGCATACTTAGATGCGGGTGTTGAACATCTGCCCAAGACAAATGTACTATATTCAAATTCAGACATTATTTTCTCCTATGAGTTTATGGTTGTCCACCGAAACTAGAACTTAGCAAAACTGTATTGCCAGCAGTAATACCTACTTGTGTACCAAGAGCACTCATTGTTCTAGTAGTACCACTAGTAAACCCATAGTGTATTTGCACTTGGTTTATTGATATTTGACTACCTGTTGCTGGTAATGCCATAGTTTCGGTCCTGTTTCATTCTATACTACTATATTTATGTATCATTGTCAATACTATTTTATTATTATCGACTCATTAAATCCTTGACAAGTTTTTTTAGTTCGTCAATTTCTGTTTGCTGTTCTTTTACTGCTTCAATAAGCAATGCTGTTAGTTTTTCATACTGTACAGTTTTATAATCAGTACCTTTTTCAGTATTAATAGCTGCTTCTTTAACTATTTCAGGAAGTACTGCCTCAACTTCTTGTGCGCTAACACCAACTTGTGTACTATCATTATTGTATCCCAAATCTTTTGCTAGTTGATTTTCTGTAAAGTAATATCCATTTAGTTGTTTTACTTTATCCATAGCGTTTGGAATAGTACCATGGAAGTCTTTAAGTCTTTCATCTGAGTAATACGCTACCACATCACCAGCTGATCTTATTGTGCCACCAAAGTAACTTGTTACAGCATCAGCAATATAAACACCGTAAGCAGTTGTAGGCAGTACACCTGCGTAGTTACCGTAGTACAAGTATGTAGTATTTGTTTGCGCTACAGTATCGTTATTGTCGTATTGTGCTTGGAAGACATGTGAAGTACCGTAATGATCGCCTGTGCCGGCTGCTATTTCTATTTCACCGTAAACAGCACTTGCCGTAGTAACGTTGCCTGTATCTGCTATGTTAGTTGTTTTAAAGTATCCACCAATTAACGTATTAGTATCAGAAGTTGCGTTGTCGCTTTGTGCTAAGCCTTGAACTCCAAACACACTACTAACAGCGCCAGCACCACCGTTATCTTCTGCTTTAAAGTAACCACCTGTAACCTGAGAGGTTTGGCCTGTGCTTGGTGTAACTGTCGCATCAGCAAAAACGCCGTAAACCATATCAGCATCACCTGTGGAATCTACATCTAAGTAGGCTCCGTAGACTCTGTGTTCGTGATTAGTACCACCGCCTGTCGCTGTACTATTAAGGTCTATCCAAATGCCACCTTGCTCACGGTCTGCTGTAGTAACAGTTGCGCCTGAAAGGGTTGAAACGATTTCTTGAGCAAAGTAGAAGTCTTGCTCAGGGTTCGTTTGGTTTACAAGAAGACGAAGACCACCGTTGGCGTTGTTGTCTGTATCAATGGTTAGCGGACCAGTCATAGTACCGCCAGCTTTAGGTAAAGCGGCGTTGGCTGTTGTATTAGCTGTATTGGCTGTTGTATAAGCTGTATCCCAGTTAGCATCTTTTCTAGTACCAGCGCCTGTACCTGTTGCTGGTTTAGAATAGATGCCCTCATCAAACATCAGCTTACCATCAGCGAGGATAGTTGTAGTTGCTTCGGTACTACCTAAGACAAACGCTGCACCAGAGCCGTATGTCACTGTATCTGAATGTGAAAATCTCAAATGACCAATTTGACTAGCAGGGACGTTTGAGCTGAAAGAAACACCTACACTGCCACCATTGGTTGTATTTCGTAAATGAAGACTGTCGCCATTCTCGTTAATCGTAAGGCCACCAGTTAAAGTGCCGCCAGCTAGTGGTAGCTTAGTAGCGTCTGCTACAGTAATGTCAATAGACCCGTCAAATGCTACACCGTTAATATTTCTAGCTGTTGTTAGGGTATCAGCGTTGGGGTGGTAATGATCACTAAAATACTGTGTCCAAGTTGTATCCCAAGTGCCGCTTGTTTTACGTCTGCCATAAAGACTTACTGTGTTAGCTGTGCCACCATATGTTTGTAATAGCTGTTGCGATTGGCTTCCGTCTGGTAGTACTAACATAGACCCGTAAGCATAAGGGCTGTTGGCAGGATTGCTGCTACTCCAGTTGTATAGTCCTCTGGTATTGTAGGTGTCTAAGTCATTAGTGTTATTAATAGTAACCTGGTCTATGTTTGCCAAGGTGTGATTATGACTATCATCAGCAATAGCAACGGTCAGTGTAGCATTACCAAGGTTAGTAAATGTAGCTGAGCCAGTGGCATCGCCAGTTAATGTTAGAGTGGGGTCAGCAGTTAAAGGCGGTGGATTACCTGAACTGTAGTAATAAGAACCCTGCTGCCCATCCAGCAAATCAGCATCTAATCCGGAACCAGTACCATCAACAGTCTTGATGGCTGTCAGAAGTTGCGCAGCAGTTTGGTCTGCTGTGGCGCCTGCTTCAATAAGATCTAGCTTGTCTCCATCTACGGACACGTTACGCCCGTCAAAGGTGCTGTTAGTTGTGATAGCACCTGTTATGGCTCCACCAGCTTTTGGTAAAGCCGCATTGGCTGTTGTTGTTGTACTTGTAAGTACGCCGTCTCTTGCGGCTATGTCTACACCATCTACTGTGCCTGATAGTGCTATGTTACCTGTTACGTTTACGTCTTTATTAAAGTCCCACTCGTCATTTGTGCCGTCATATGTGATAGTAGCGTTAGCTCCATCTACAGTAATACCAGCTCCATTAGCTGCCGCAGCATCTGCTGAACCACTAGCAAGTACAATGTTCTTATCATCTACTGTGAGTGTAGTAGAGTTAATTGTTGTTGTAGTACCATCAACTTGTAGGTCACCTGCGATAACAACCTTACCTGTATTATCGCCAACACCTGCTGGATCAATAGTTAATACTGCTGGGCCAGCTATGTAGCCTGATACAGTTATATTACCTGTTACATCTATACCTGTAGCTGTTGTGGCTAGTTTCTCATTACCGTCATTTAATAGTTTAGCACTTCCAGCTGTAAATGATGCTACTTGCTTTGTAAACGCATTTGTGTATATGTTGAAATTATCTGCGCCTAAATTAAGGTTACCGGCGGCGTTTTCAGATATGTAAACATTATTGTTTGTAGCATGAGCGTATATCTCTAGTTCACCGTTGCCAGTACCTCCAAATACAGCTTTATTACCATTAGTAAAAGATACATCACCTGTTATAGTGCCACCAGCTTTTGGTAAAGCCGCATTTGCTGTTGTTGTTGTGCTTGTAAGTACGCCGTCTCTTGCGGCTATATCTACACCATCTACTGTGCCTGATAGTGCTATGTTACCAGCTACATCAAGTTTTTGACTAGGCGAAGTCGTCCCAATACCAACATTACCTGATGGTAAGATGCGCATAGCTTCTGAGCCATATAGATTAAAAGCTATTATATTGTTTTGACGTTGCTCAAAAATTGCTTGGCCTCCGTTAGAGCCACTACCACTAGTAACAGCAAGGTGAAATCCAGCACCTGAGCCATCACCTGTAGCATCATTCCTCAACGCAAAACGAGCCTGATTAGCGCCGCCGTTTATGACTAACCCCGTACCTCCGCCAACCATTATAGGGTTAGTTGTACCAATACCAACATTACCATTTTCTAATATTCTAACTTTTTCAGACCCAGAACCTGATCCTGGTGTAGCAGCAGTTGATATAGAAAGATTATTTCCATTATTCATTATAGAAATTGCTTTACCAGCTGTTCCATTATTAAGGAATAATCTACTAGAAAGTGTGGCATTGTTTGCATCTGCATTTAGAGCAAGTCCGTGAGCACCACCCACGTTGGCAATATCTAATATTGTTGCTGGAGAATGTCCACCAAGACTTAGAAATCCAGCTTCGGTAAGCCGCATTTTTTCAGTACCTGTACTTGTTCCAGGTGTAGCTAGAACTGTAAATCTTAATGCATTAAATGAGTTGTATAAACCAACAGCTTTTCCTGCAGTTCCGTTATTAAAGAATAATCTATTAGAAGCTGTTGAAGTAACAGTATCTGCATTTAAAGTAATACCATCAGCACCAGATGTTGAAATATCTAGTTTCGTGCTAGGTGTAGCTGTACCAATACCAACGTTGCCTGTTGAACTTTTAACAATAAACCTCGTATCACTACCATGAAGATATTGCAAAGAACCACCAACACCACTACTATCATTTAATACTTTTAACTTATGACCTGATGTGCCAGATGTACCTACATCAAACAAAAGTGCGTTGTGGGCCGATGCCCTAGCTGCTATAAGTGCACCGCCAGTATAACTATAGCTATGAGAGTTAGCAGCACCTGCAACAAATTGGGTACCTAGAAATCTTAAAGTGTTACCGTCACTGTTAGTACTTTGACGAATTTCTGAATTACCAGTTAACCCTATACCTCCAGCAACTTGCAACTTACCATTTACACCAAATGTAGATGTCCCAATACCAACGTTACCGTACTTACTAATGGTCATCCGTTCTGTATTTGTTAGTTCAGTTCCTCTTACAAAGTTAGCTGCATTCGAAGTGTAAAATTTAATATCATGTGATCCATTTGCACCAGAAATTTTTATACCTGTTCCACCCATATTAGCATGATTAGATATTATAACAGGATTCCCGTTACCGTTTATATAAGCGTTAGACGAAATTAATATATCAGCGTGCTGGTTGTTTGATATTGTATTATAACTGCCTGAGTTTGGCACAGTACCACTGCCGCCAATATGCAAATTTAGTCTTGACGCTCCTGTAACTGAACTAAAAACAGTTAATCCATTTGCAGTTGGTGTGGAGTCACCAATACCAACTTTACCAGTTTCACTAATACGAATACCTTCGGTTAATGTACCACTAGCAGAGTATGATAAAGATAGATATCCATTTGCGTTACCAGAGTTTGCATTTGATTTACCAGCAAAAATTCCACCATAATTAGCTTCTAGACCTGCTGAAGTATATAACCCTCTAAACGCAACACCACTACCAACATTTATTCCCATCGCAGTATCATCTGTAAGAGTAACTACAGAACGAGTAGCTCCTACTGTTGATGCTGTACCTCTAACATGTAGAGCACTCGCAGGTGCATCTGTCCCAATACCCACATTGCCAGCGTATTTAACTGTAACCCTCGGAGTAAATAATGTAGATAATACTAAGTCATTACCTTTAGACCCAACTCTTACTCCATCAGCAGTAGATGTATTATTTGCAAAACAAATAAACGCATCGTCACCAGAGCCGCTTTTGAATTGTGCAAGCATACTAGAACTGGTGTTGTACACTTCCAACATCCTAGTAGGGGTGGTTGTGCCAATACCAACATTACCATCATCATTAATTCTCATTACTTCTGCAAAAGCATCATCTAAAAATATAGTTCTATTAGCAGTAATATTAAGATTTCTATTTCCAACACCTAAAGTAGTATATGCATCTTCTGAACGTAGCTGAAGCTGTGTTCCGTTAGGGCTATTAACATATAAGTATTGATCGGTTGTTGTAGTACCTGTTACGTTTATATCTTTATTAAAGTCCCAACTAGTTGTGGCATGTGTATACGTAATGTTAGCACCAGCACCGTCAACTGTTAGTCCAGCGCCATTAGCGGCTGCGCCATTAGCGGCACCACTTGCTACTGTAATATTTAAATCATCAACATCAAGTGTTGTACTATTAATTGTTGTTTGTGTACCATCTACTTGTAAATTACCTGCTATAACAACTGTACCTGTGTTATCTCCAACACCTGCTGGATCAATTGTAAATGTTGCTGGGCCAGCTATGTAGCCAGTTGTAACAATATTACCTGTTGTGCCTCCAGCTAATAAACTAGCTACCCTATTGTCTACTCTTGCGTCTGTGAAATATATATTAGTAGTTCCTTCGGATACAACATCTGTATCCATGGAAATAGCTACTACTTCGCCTGTTGATTGGTTTACATCTAGTCCACTGCCTAATTTTGCGAGTTCAAAACCTTTACTTAATGCCATACGTATATCCTTAAAGATTGCTTATGTATATTTATACTTTATACAAAATACTCTTCTGGTGCTAACTGTACCCAAGCTAGGGTGTCGTTACTCCATTTATATCGTTCACCATCTGTTGGGTAAGGAGTAGGTGCTTCTCTAAGCCCAGTTGTTTCATTTAGTACCCAAGTTGGCACATCTTGATTAACAGGTTCTATAAACCCGTCCAATGTAGCGTCATAATACCACCCAGCACTAGGATAATTTAATCTAAAAGGAGAGTTACCTGTTAAATTTACCCCACCACTAGTATTAAATGAACATCGAACCCATGTTTCATGTCCTGTAAGTTCAATTAGCCTATCAATACCTAGCTGATCTACAAACTCTGCTTCATCATTAGTACATTCTTTATTGTTTATAAACTGAACCGCTAAAACGAGATTATTTAACCCTATCTTTGCATAATTTGCCATTTTTCTTCCTTTTTATGACGGTACGAATGTACCATTAGAAGTAAAGGTATGTATTTGATACCCACCGCTAGTTGTTACTGTGCCACCTACTGCTAGAGCTGTTAAAGACTGGTACCTAATTATAGCAATTCCACCACCTCCTGAAGCTTGACTTTTGCCACCTCGACCGCTTCCACTGCTATATGAGAAATTAGATGAACTCCCATATGAAGCTCCACTAGTAGTGGAGGTACTATTACTAGCTCCATTAGGACCGTTTACTGCAGTGACGGATGACACTTCCGATGAAGTGTAGTTGGTGCCTCCAGATGAACCTGCAGCAACTCCTTGTGCCTGCCCAGTACCACCAGTTTTACCACCACCGCCAGCGCCGCCGCCGCCGCCATCTCCACTATAATTAAATCCACCGCCACCAGTTGTACCTGATTGACTACCTCTAGAAGTAACAACTCCACCACCTCCTGGAGCTTGCTCGTTTTGATTACCTTCATTACCGCCGCCACCGCCACCACCACCGCCTACAACTGCGATATCAACTGTAGATGTGAGTGCAGTTGCACCTCCTCCACCACCACCTGCGCCAGAAGTGCCGCTGGTTCCAGCTCGACCTCCTAAGCCTCCTGGACCGTATGAAGAACTACCTCCACTTCCAGAGCCACCATTTGTCAATTGACTTGCTCCTAACGATCCGCCGCCGCCAATATATACATTAATAGTTTCACTTACCATAGAAAGAGCACCAGAGATTAAAGCACCTGATCCTCCTGAAGCACCGTAGTGCCCACCGTCATAACCGCCGCCACCGCCGCCGCCGCCAACAATGAGAAACTCAAGGTCAATTCCACCCTTTAATTTTGTAACCCAAGAATCTCCGTGCCAAAACTCAAATTCACTGTTAGTAGTGTTATATCGCATATAACCCACATCAGAAGCAGATAGAGTTGGTCTTTGAGCGGTTGTTCCTTGAGCTATTTTTATTGATGTAGTTATGTCACTCCGCAGTAAGTTTGCTCCTTGAATGCCATCTACAGTATCTGCGTCTAGTCCTGAACCAGAACCGTCATTACCTGCTGTCCATATTTTATTTGAGTTATGTAGTAGATTACTACTACTGTGTGTTGAAAATGCAATACCGTCTTGAATATCATTCTTGCTACTGATTACAAGAACAGAACCTGCGTGTCCGCCTGTATTTGTAGTATGTTGGATGTAAGCTCTGTCTGATGGATCAGTAGTGCCTTCTTTATCGAACCCAGTAAAGTCAATTATTCTCGCCTGGTTAGCAGTAGTAGCTGAACCTGTCATTAACAAGTTGCCGTGTAGGCTAAGATTACCAGTAAATGTATCACTAGCATCACTGCGCAAGAACTGAGTACTAGTTAAACTGCCAAGTGTAGTGGCATCACCGCCGTTTGCGGTTGTGCCTTTCCAGGAGGATCCATTCCAAGTCCATGACTTATTTCCGTGTGTA
>ERZ807291.6370-NODE-6370-length-14249-cov-4.172397_pt1 | contig 14249 bp, 13 predicted proteins | sample MGYA00521257_ERZ807291 | MGnify/ENA primary metagenome ERZ807291 (study PRJEB31413, sample SAMN03169783) | marine metagenome | biome: Marine; feature: Water; material: Subsurface seawater | place: North Sea | collected 2011-04-28 | depth 1 m m ...
GAGGATTTGGTGGGTCGCGGAGTGACCAAACCTTCAAAACTGGGAATCCAAGGAGGTTCCAACGGTGGTTTGTTGATGGGCAATATGTATACGTTGTACCCAGACCATTGGGGTGCAATTGTCTGTCAAGTCCCCCTCTTGGATATGAAACGCTATACAAAATTACTGGCAGGCGCTTCATGGGCTGGTGAATATGGGAATCCGGATGTTCCAGAGGAATGGAAATTAATTCAAACCTTCTCCCCGTACCACAATTTAGATGCATCTATGGAACATCCACCGATGCTCATCACCACTTCTACCAGAGATGACAGAGTACACCCTGGCCATGCTCGGAAGATGACAGCATTACTGGAAAGTGAAAACAAAGATGTTCTCTATTATGAAAACATGGAAGGTGGTCATGGTGGAAGTGCCAACAATGAACAAGCGGCATTTATGAACACCCTTGCCTACAGTTTTCTTTGGAATACCTTGACCGCAGAACCCCCTGCATCCGAATCAACAGAAGAAAGCATCGACTCTGTACCAGAGTAAGGGAAATAGGATTAAAGGGACAGTCTTCGAAAAGACAAACATCAAACGATTCGAACCTAAGTTATTCAACGTTGACATACACTGAATACGAGACGATTAACATGGTTTTTGCAATATAGCATCAACAGGTTCATCATCAGAGAGGTTGGCCCCTTTGGTTTGTTCACCAAGTGAAACCAATTCTTTGAAGTGAACGCGTTTGGGCCATTGTTCGTGTAGGTGTTGAAATAGGGCTACTTGAATAAGGCCTTGCACATTGTTGGACTCTATGTTTACAGGTAGTGCTGCAATAATCTCATCACTAGAAGAGGTTTCGGTATTCCCTGTACTCGCTCCTTCTGTAGATTCATCTGTTGATCCTTCTTTGGGTTCCGGAGTTATCCATTTATCGCAGGCCTTGTAAGAATAATAGAAGTTGGTAAAGACCTTGGGTTCAATACCTCGTGTCACTTCGCGAGCGTGATGAACAAAGGTGGAGCATCGAAATCTACGACACCGCAACATGTCCATGTATTGTTCCAACTCGTATTGAGTGGGAGAGATGTGGTTGAGCAGATCTCGGGTTTCTTCAGGCCAATGAAGATTGATCATGCTGCTCAGGTCTGTGTCTCCAAGGTATTGTAATTCGTTTGCATCGAGGAGTTTGATGAACTCGTAGAACCAATAGGGCTGGTTGTGGGCTTCTAAGTATTCATGGTACAGATATTCTTCAGTGAGTCCTGAGATGAACTCAACTTGTGAATTGATAAACTTTCCATAGGAATTGTTGATGGTATCTGGAACATGTTCTCCAATGAATTGAACCAAGGCACGAGCCTGTAGGATTTGTTCTTTTGGATCTTCCATTCGAAAGGCGTGAAACCGCATCATATCTCGCAGCATCTCGTGTTGCTTCCAGGCTGGGTAAGCATTGTAGGATATGTACCCGATGCCCAATGGTGTCATGCACTCTCTTGAAATACGAAGAATGTGGTCTCGCACATTTTCAGGTACCCACGAGAAGACACCATGACACAGTATGTAATCAAATTGTCCAAACTGATCGGTAATCGCAGTGATGTCCATGGCTTCCAATTGGACGTTGGAGGCTTGAGCTGTTTGAGCCATTTCACGGCCACGTACAATATGCACTTCGGAACCATCTATCCCAACAAAGTGTGCATTGGGGAGATTGAGCGCCATATTTACAAGATTCGACCCATCTCCACACCCGAGTTCCAAAACACGAGCATGCTCTAAGGGCACCGTTTCAATTCCAAAAATCTGTGCAGCCAGTGCCAATCTTTCAATGTGGGTTTGTGAATGTACACGACCCATGTAGGGAATGTCATTGTAAGAGGTATCCATCCGATGCTCCATAGATTGGTGTGTGGGAACTACTGTAGTGCAATACGTGAGGCAAAGTCGAAAGTCGAAAGTCAGCGTACGTTTGGCTTAAAGTTATTGTACGTATCCAATTTGACGCATGTGGGCTTCGGTTTGTTCGCGTGTGACGTCGTCTTCGGTTTTCTCAGCCACGTCAATGGGTTCTTCGATTTGGGTAGTGTAATAGTAATATCCACCGCCAAGCACCATCAAAAGAAGCCCAATTCCAATCCAGTGTTTCTGTTGCATGTTTATTCCAGTCATTGTGTGGTCACGTCTTCAATATAGTCTAACCCTGTCGGCAAAAGAAATGCCACGTCTCGGAACGTTCAATCGGTTCAGAACAGGTGCCAATCTCCAGAGCAAAGACAGGTGTGGTGAATACAGTGTCCAAATCTTCTTTTTCAAACCATCCCAATTCTCCACCCCGTAAACCGTGGGGTGCGATTGAATATTCTTTGGCCAACAAACGAGGATCTACTCCTTCCTGAAGTTTGATAGATACGATATCTCGAGAATCAACCTCATCTACCTCAATATGAATGAGCAGACGTTCATCCAATGGAAGTCGTTGTACAATATGAAAGCCAAATCCAGTTTCAACGACGTCGGAGATTTCATGCAGATCCAATGCAAAGAGCGCATCTTCAAATTCTTTGACCATTTGACCATGCTCCACCACACCGATTAGACCACCTTCTTTTTTCTGTGTATCTTCAGAGTATTGCTGGGCCAGATATCCAAAGTCCACACCTTCTACAATCATTTCTAGGTAAGCTTCCGTTTGCAAACGCGCATTTTCTTTTGTACGTCGAGTGTCTGCTCTCCATGCGCCCTCATAACTCAACAACAGATGTCGAACTTTCGCTCGCCCAGTATCAGGAGCCGGTTGAATGATAACAGGCTCACCTTGTGGCAGTATTTCTTTGTCACACCCGAGGCCAAAGAAGAAAAATGGGAGGCATACCATTATGCGTATACATCTTACTGTGTTCAATTGCTGAATCATCGTGTGCTGTTTCTCTTATTAAAATCCGATACAATAGTACATATATACAATACTGTATCGAAGGTGTAACAAGATGCCATTGGAAGATTCAAATTTGTGGTTGGATATTGATGTAGATCATTGTCTGTATCAGTTGAAGCAACTCGAAAAGAGGGTGTTGTCTATCCATGAGCGCTCCATGCGTCGTACGTTGGTTGTAGAATTTGCATCTGGATTGACCCCTACAGAATTGGTGTTTTCATTAAATCACATCCACACACGTGCTTTTCATGGCAATCCCACAGCACGAGAATTGATGCAGGAATTTGCCTTGGAACCATCTGCAGTATCTCAATTGTCTTACGACACACTTAAAGAAGCGTACAGCATTGCACACGAAAGAAATCTAGAAAACATTAGAGGCTTATTCTTTTCAGGATCCACTGGAGAGCAAGAAAAACCAATACAACATATGGATACTCAAGGAATCCCCACCAATGAACATTTGGAATTGCCCTTGGGCTGGCGTCGGAAGGCCGCACGAGAATCGGATCGAAATGTGCTGGATCGCTTGTTGCACGATCAAAATTGGCGTGTGATTGATTTGTTGTTGGACAACCCTCGAATCACTGAACGAGATGTGGTGAAGATAGCCGCTCGTAGACCAACTCAGCCAGTCATCATAGATTTGGTGGCGAAGCATTCTAAGTGGTCGGGACGGTATAAAGTTCGTAAAGCGATCGTTTGCAATCCAAAGACTCCGTACTCTCTTGCTCGTTCACTATTGGATACGTTGTTGCAGCAAGATATTAGAGATGTCATAGGGCTGGGTGTATTGGATGGTCGCTTACTTGATGAGGCTCGATTGCTTTTGCGGCGTCGAGCAGGAGAGGTTGTTGAGGATACTCAAGATGCTATGGGTGAAATGGAAGCCTTAATCGCTCAGTTCGACAGCGATCTTCAACAAGAAGCCGATTGGATTACAGAGATTGAACAGAAAGAACAAGAAGACGTTGATAATTGGATGGACAACATCACTCAAGGACTGATAGAGGGTAGCCTTCCCTTGATTCCCGTTGGTGAAGAAGTAGAGGATTAGTACTCTTCAATTTTTGATGGTGTTCGAAAGATGTGCTTCACGGTTTATTTCGGCTACAAGAAGTAAACTGCGTTGTTATTTGGAGTCGAATGTCGAAGGATTGCTACGATATTGTATTTATTGGTTTGGGTGCATCCACTTCATTGGTCCTAATGGAGTTGGAACGCCAGAACGTTCTGGATAATTATAGAATCCTAGTGGTTGAACCAGAGCAAAAGGTTCACAATGACAAAACGTTCTGTTTTTGGGCTTCATCAGCGGAAAGCATTGTTCAAGAGTTAAAAGATATGATTCACCATCAGTGGACGAAGGTGGGTATTCAAGGTCAGACAGTGTCTTTGAATCCGTTGTCTTACTATCGAATATCGTCATTGGACTTGTACGATCACATCCGGAAATTGATTGATGGTCGACAGAATATTGATGTACATTGTGATACGGTGCATGATGTTGAAGATGTGAACGATGAACTGATAGTATCTGCGTTGAAGTCAAACTATAGAACTCAATGGGTATGCGATTCAAGACCCATCAAAACTGTGTCGGTGAATCCAAATACAGTGTTGCAAAGTTTTATGGGGTGGGAAGTTGAATTCTCAGAACCTGTATTGGATTCCAACACCTTTCACATGATGGATTTTGATATTCCTCAAGATGACTTTACCCAGTTTATCTACATGTTGCCCGAGTCCAGTACACAAGGGTTGATTGAGATGACGCGTTTTGGCTGTGACCCACTGTCCTCCTCTCGGGCCTCAGATTTGTTGGAAGAATTCTGCTCTCGATTTGGTTGCTCATTTGAGATTCATCATATCGAAAAGGGAGTGATCCCAATGAGTCAACACAATCGAATGGATGGTACACACCCAAGGTGGATTCACTTGGGTAGTCGAGCAGGAAATGTGAAACCGACAACAGGATACACATTCTACAATATGTATTGTCATGCTCAATCGATTGTATCTTATGTCGTTGATGGGAAAGGAACACCACTGGTTGTACGACCACAGCCAAAGGGTCGATTCTTTTGGTACGATGCTATTCTCCTGCAGATTTTGTCCAAAACACCCATTCACGGTAAAGAAATCTTTACACAACTGTTCGATCGAAATTCTATTCAACATATTTTGGGTTTCTTGAACGAACAGAGTCGATTTCAAGACGAAGTGAAAATGTTTGCCACTCTGCCAAAAGGGGTGTTTATCCGAGCCGCACTTCAAGTATTGTTGAGGGACTCTCATCGATATGTTGCATTGCCATTGATGTGCACGGCAGTATTGTTGTCCTCGAGTTTGATTGGTATGGGCAATCAATGGTTGGAGTGGATGATTGTCTTTGGGATGTTTGTTGTTGGGATACCCCATGGTTCGATTGATGGGTTCACACGATTTGGTAGAAAGAATACTGTCTTGTTTTTTGGGTCTTATATTGTCTCAATGTGTGCAATGGGGTTGTTGTGGTTTCTTTCTCCAACACTCAGTTTGAGTTTATTTTTGCTATATAGTGCATGGCACTTTGGGCAAACTGATTTCGAAGAGCATCACTTGGCTTCCTCAGCAGGGGCTTTTGTGTGGGGGACCGGCATTTTGACCACGCTGATTTGTGGTCACTGGTCTGAGAGTCTCACAATAATTGAATTGCTTATAGGTCAAACACCGGTTTGGGGAGGGCAAGCGGAGATAATCACATGGTCAGCGTTAACGATGTTGGGAATATCGGTATGTCATCAAAGATCTTTGGGACTGCTGTCTATTTTTGTTGTTGTGGCGCTTGGTGTACACGTTTCCTTGTTGTCTGCCTTTGGAGTGTACTTTGTCTTTCATCACAGTATGACAGCCTGGCAGCATCTACAGTACGCAGAAGATTGGACACATAAGCAAATGTGGATCCGTGGCTTGCCTTTTTCTATAGGTGCTGCGGTATTGTTAGGAGCAATCGGAGTCTTTCAAACAGATTGGCTTGGTTGGTTGCCATTATTTTTTATGTTCATCAGCATCATCTCATTACCCCATACCGTATTCATGTCGCGATTCTATCGTCAGTAGAGAGGCACGGCATCTCATCTAGATATGAATGCTGGCTCTGTAGAACGGTATAGAAGGATGTAGAACATTGTAGAACATTGTAGAACATTGTAGAACGTTGAGATGGTTCTATACTTCTTGGACGTCTTTTATGGTTTCTTTTGGTGAACTTGTATTGGCTATGTCTGTGTCTGCAGTATCTGGATCTTTGGATAGCAAATCCAAATCTTTTTCATTCATACCATTTTTGAACGCTTTTACGCCACGTCCCATTTGACCAAGTACTTGAGGTAATTTTCCAGCACCGAAAAAGATCATGACCACCACCAATACGATGATGTACTCCCAAGGACCACCCAAACTAAATACTGCCAACATTGCTTCACCTCTGAATTGTTGCAAGTCCAACACTCCAAGTATATCCGATTTCACTCGAGTTGCCCAATACCCTAGATTTATGATGGATTATGATGGATTACGCCAGATGTCGTCCGAAGAACCTTTTTGAATTCGTATTGTATGTATGGTTCCTTTATGGTTTATTGATTGCGAGGCTATATGTTGAAATGGATTTCATTTTCGGGAGAGACGCATCATCCTTTTTGTACAAAATGTGGTGTGAGTCTTGAAGGCTTTATGCAGGATGGTGATGTTGATCGTTTGTGTCCACATATCGCGATGCTGTACTCGGATTTACTTGGTGAATTGTTGTATTGTCATCCTGTGTTGGATACTCAGATTCTCGAAAATGGAGGGTATGGATTCATGGAAGCATCACAATGGGATATGTGGTTGGTCACAACAGAATTGAGTGATGAAGAAGCGGATGTGTTTGATGTGTCAAATCCACATCCTGTTGAAACCATCATGAGAAGATTTTCGACGGGAGATTGGTTGTGTGTATCGGTCAAGTCACGTGGTTTTGGATGTGGACCAATATCAGAAACCCTACATGTGGTGTATGATTTGTCTCTTGAATCACACTAAAGTCTTCAATATCTTTGTAAAGATACATCATAGAGTCGGTTTGGTATTTTTAATGAGTATCTATCGCAAATGGAATCTCTATATTGGAAAGGGAGGATGCCATACCCCTTTTTCTGTTACCCATGCTGTAATCAGGTCTGCAGGGGTAACATCAAAAGAGGGATTCCAAACCGGGATATTATCCGGCGCGATACGCAATCCTTGAACAGAACGGATTTCTGTAGGGGGTCTTTCTTCGATTGGAATGTGGGATCCATCTAAGCACTCTCTATCCAATGTTGTGGTTGGCATAGCGATGTACAATGGAATGTTGTGGGCCTTACAGAGCACTGCCAATTGATACGTACCGATTTTGTTTGCGGTATCCCCATTGTTTGCAACACGATCACCCCCTGCTACGGCCATATTCACTTTTCCTGAACGAAGAAGAGCACCTGCCATACCATCTGTTATCAGAGTACAAGGAATACCTTCCTCCATACATTCATAGGCGGTGAGTCGTGCCCCTTGTAAATAAGGACGGGTTTCCAAAATGTACACATGAATGTTCTGACCAGATTGATGAGCACTGCGTATCATTCCCAATGCGGTTCCATGTCCTGATGTAGCCAGTGCACCTGTGTTGCAAATTGTAAGTACTCCTCCTGTTAAAAGAGGTGCACCATGATGTCCAATGCAATGGTTGATTGCGAGATCTTCCTTGTGAATCTGGATGGCTTCTGTAAGCACATCATGTGACGGTACTTTGGCCAGTCGTTCCAGTGCCCAATGAAGATTTACCGCGGTTGGTCTGGATGCCAAGAGATCGGCTGCAGCCTCAGTTCTATTCACACCATTTTTGATTGCCATGGCAAGTCCATATCCTGCTGCGATTGCAATGGCAGGAGCACCTCGAACAACCATATCCGAAATTGCTTGTGCTATTTCGTTATGGGTATATAGATCGATCCAGATGCTCTCATGTGGCAGTGCCCGTTGATCCAACAACTTTATGTGTGTACCAGTCCATTCAATACTGTGCATATATTCTCCCAAGCAACCCATGTTTAACCGAATTTTTAATTTGTATGTTGATCTGTTTTTATTTACCACTATTCACTATAGTCTTCTGTACCAAGGATTTTTATGAACGCCCGTCCCTACATCGATCTCAATGGTATGTACGATTCTTTGAATCAAGAACTGTTTGAAGGTGCTTTGCCGACGATACCCTGTGTTTTTAACCATAGACTCAGACGAGCAATGGGACGAACACACATGTGTAGAAAAGGTCGAAAGAAAGAGTGGTTGCCCACAAAAATCGACATTAAAGTTGGATTGAGTCCAGAACATCTTCACAAAACGATGGTACACGAATTGTGTCATGTCTGGGCTATTCATGTTCATCAATCAACAGGACATTCAACAATGTTTTGGCAGAAAATGGCAACCTGTGGCTATCCGGATGGACACACATTTGCTCAGGGCATTGAGAAAGACAAGTGGCAGCTCACAAAAAACAGTTCTTTTCGACATCGTCAGCGTGTCTTTTTTGAAGATTCATCTGGAACAACAATGGAGGGGTTTGTATTGCGGATCAACAAACGCACCATCACAGTTCAAACGATTGCTCCTCGGAAATCCAAATGGCGTGTGTCGCCCAGTACATTAAGAACCACTCCTGAACGATAGTACTATAGTATGGTTTCATCGATACGAAGTACTTACGCCACTATGGTAGAGGACATTCAATATCGTTGAACGATCGTTGAAAGATCACTACAGTTGTTTTGGAAATCAATCTTCTGTATCGCCAGGATGATTGTCAGCGGCAGTGTTTTCCACTAAACTTTCTCGAACGGTATCATCATCGATAAACAGTAAGTCTACATCTACGAGTGCATCAAGTTGTCCCACTTCGGCAAAGAGAGCTTCACGTGTATAGGCATCAATCTGATTTCGATAGTTGAGGGTTTCTTTGAGTGCTGTAGCCAAGTCTTCACGAAACGCAACCAATTCAGTATCATGACTGACGTTGTGATTGTCAACATCTTCCATATATCGGATCAGATTTTCCAATGCATCTCGAATTTCTCCACCGGAGATCATTGCCAAGTCGACCAGATCATCTTGCTTCTTTTGTGGAATGTCTCGAATGTCCCATTGTTCAATCTCGATCCATCGTTGTTCCCATGTTTCTAGTGCTTGTTTTGCATCAATTTTCAGCTGTTTGAGTGACATATTTACTCCCGAGGTATTAGGTATAGTGTATCTTGAAATCTACAAGATGGGGTGATGTTTTTCAAAAGAGCAAGGCTTTTGTAGACCTGTATCTTTGAGACGAGATGATCATATATTAAACACCAACAATGCATGTGTCTTTTGTGACAAAGTGCGCTTTATACCATGTTATTTATTCACGTCACTGTACTTATGGCTGTGTAAGCATCAGTCCGTGAATGGGAGAATCTTTATGTATGGTCGCGAGTTTTTTTAGTCGACCAATGTGCATTCGCAATTGAGGTGTTAAAAAAGGCAATGTTTCGATGGCTTCAATCCCTTTCAAGATTTGAGATCCATCTCCCTGCAATCTTGGCAACAGCAGCAACTGACAAATGTGTGCAGTCAACAAAGAGTTGTCTGGCAGTTGCCATGCTTCAGCCGCCGCAAGCAAAAAAGATACCTGTTTGGCGAGTAAATCATTGACCAAAATACCATGACCATGAATGGCATCGAGAATTTCAAACAACTCTTTTCGTGTGTTTGAAAATTTTGCCCACGTTTCTTTGGGATGAAAATCTCGTTTGCCTTCTTTTAAGGGCGTCCAGTCTTCAATGGCTTGAAGTCGATATCGTACACGTTCAGTCGAGAAGTCAGGAACTTCCAATACGAGTGCTCGTTGTATGAGTTTGAGGGCATCGCTATTCGTTTGATTTGGATCGATATGTCCGAACAAGACTGTGTTGTCAGTGGCCTTGAGACGCCAAGCGTCTTCAATCGGTCCACCACCCACCACTTCGGCGTCAAAGAATTGTTCTAACTCATCTCGTCTAGTTTGTTCGGTAGTATTGAGATTGTCTTGTGATTGTAGGTGCATGTACTCTGTTTTATAGCGCTCGTTGTCCTTTTCAGAATACAACTCAACGCCATTTCCAAAGTACATTTCTTGAATAAGCAATGACAGCCCATCCCGTTTGGCATGTGGCTGAACATTGTCCATCCATACAAAGTGTGGATTCCATAGGCCTACTTCTCCATAGCGCTTTCGATGTCCACCTTTTCTCAGTGCAATCCCCAGATCGCTGTGCAAAAATATGTCGCCTGAAGAGGATGGTTTCCCGAACAATTGTGCTCGATTTCGAGGAAGTCGAATGTGATTGTGTGTGGCTCCATGAAAGATGCCCGACAACAATTCTATAAGAACTTTGGATGCTTCTGTGGGACCCACCAATACGATCATCATTCCCATTTTTGGCGCGATTTGCATTGCAAGCAATACTTGGTCCAACCATGTATCAGAACATTGGATTCCATGAAGTCTCATTGCCCTACGATACTCAGTGCGGTTGGCGGTTGGGATCAAGGGCTGTCCCAGAGCACTGTCTGCCAGATTATGCGTCTGAATTAGTTGTCGACGCCATCTAAGAAGGAGTTGGTCACATACGCTAGAGGCTGTTTGTGGGTCTAAGAATGCCCGTCCTGCCAATGCACGTACTGCCGCCAATTCCTCTCCTTGTTGAACGACACTACACAATTGGTCTATTGTATCGGTTTTGCGATGCCAGACTGCCCAAGATTGTTGAACGTGTTGACTTTGACGAACGATCTCGCCCCCAGACAACATCATTAGAAAGAGATCAGTACTTCGTTCTTTAAGTAGTAAATGGTCAGATTGACACCATGCTGACAGTGTAGACAACGTTGGAGTGACATCTCCAGTTGGAACTGGAAGGTGGAACGAACGGGCTATTTCTATTACGGAATCCGGCAATGTTGGAGAAGGTACATGTACAGGCTGCATCTTCGTTGTTGAGGTGGTTGACGTTGCTGAAACGGGCTGTGGAAATGCTGTGTGTGATTCTCGTCGAGTAAGGTCAGTTGTCTTTGGTGTATCGAGTGTGGTTGATTGAGAACGTCTATTGCGTAAAATATCAGCCCATAGTTCGACTAAGGATTTGTGTTCATCTTGAGTAATTGAAACTGCGACAAAGGTTTTGTCGACCGGGTGTACAAATACAGAGAAGTAATGTTCGAGATCTCCCCATTCTTTTGTGCTCGGGAATCCTTCTTGTAGTCTACTCTGAAAATGTGCACCGGTTTGATTTACGCACCATTGCAAAATCTTTTTGGAGACCAACTTTTGACTACGGTTCATCCTGCCAGGAATTCCCCATGGTGTAGATTCGTTCGATGCTAAGTGCAGCCAACTTTCCAACGTGCGTTTGGAAGAACGTTTGTGTTGTGGTGTTGCCAACGAGCGACTTTCGAGCAGCAATCGCTCTTTCAAATCTACGTGCAGTCTTTTTCGATAGGCATCGTCGGTCAATGTTGTGTTGACCGTCCACTCTCCGTTTTGCACTTGAATCAACACGGGATCTCCAACACGAACATTTGCATGGATGCGCATTGTGCTAGCAGAACTAATTTTGGGATGATCTTCTTGGATCTGTCGTAGTAGTGGAGGTAGAATCTCTACAAAAGCTACGCCATTCACCAACTCTGTGACCATAGCGGGGTAGGTCTTGGTAACATGCATTTTGTGTTGTATTAGAGCAGACAGACTGGTTTTGGTAATTTCAGCACTTGAAGACTGCACCAATAAAAATGGCGATTCAGATTTGGTCATGCTCATCAGTATACCAGATCTCATACATCATGCAAAGATCAACGATATCAACTGGAGTGTACTTCTGTTGAAGTTGGGGTCAAATCAAGACTTTTTGCAGCCGGAACCCAAAAGAGAAGTACCATACCAGGCAAGGCAAAACAGGTGCAGGCGAGAAAGAATCCTGTATATCCAATGCTTTCGACCAGCCACCCAGATGTTGAACTGGCTAGTGTTCGGGGCAATCCACTGATGCTGGTCAGAAGTGCAAACTGAGCGGCGCTAAAGCGTTTGTTTGTATGGCTGGCTATAAAGGCTACAAATGCCGCTGTTCCAAGTCCTACACCTAAATATTCAGCCGAAACAACCCAAAAGAGTCCCCAGATATTTGGAGATAGGTTCTCTTGAACTGCAATCGCTTCCCCTGTGAGAGATGGAAATTGTTGGTGCAGAGGTAAAATACTCGAATCCCAAGCCAAATAGGCAAATCCCAAGATGGTCAATAATTGAAACCATCCAAAGATCCATAGGGCTCGTTGAACACCCAGTTTGAGCATCCAAACACCTCCAATGATTCCCCCAGCAATAGAAGACCAAAGAGAGGCTACTTTGACAGTGGATGCCAATTCTGTCTTTGTAAATCCCAAATCTAGATAGAATGCACTGGAGAGAGAGGTTGCCATTGAATCTCCCAATTTGTAAAAGAGCATGAATGCCAAAATTAGACTCATATTTCGAAGTCCATTTCTTTCTTTGAACTCCTTAAAAGGCTCTCCAAAGATATCAAATAGACTCAGTCGATCAAAGATGCGCTTTGGTTGATTGGGCTCAGGCATCCACAAGGTGAATCCAATTATACAAATGAGGGCTGTAATGACACTGATGTGCGCAGCATTCCACGAGTATAAGTCCGCCAACAGGAGCGCTAAACTTCCAGGTACCAATGATGAAAGTCGATAGGCATTGACGAAAATGGATGAGCCCAGTCCCATCTCTTCATCGGTTAAGATTTCCCTGCGGTGGGCATCCAATACGGCATCTTGGCTGGCTGATGCAAATGCGATGACCAATGCGACAGCTGCAATGGCTGTAATGTCTTCAATGGGATTCAAGAATAACAGCGCCACCATACAAAAGATTAGGACAGTTTGTGTCAGTATGGCCCATCCTTTACGTCTTGGTAAAGTCATGAATGAAGGAGATATATCCAATAAAGGGGCCCACACAAATTTCCATACATATGGTAATGAAGTCAATGAAAACAACCCAATGGTTTTCAAGTCTACTTGGTAATCTCGCATCCAAGTTGGGAGCATTTGTATCAGTAAATACAGTGGCAAGCCACTTGCGAATCCTGTTCCGACACAGGACAGCATCTGTGTTGTGAAGATTTGTTTCCAAAGCGAGGTATGTTTGTTTGTATTGGAATTGGGGTTCATATTGAAGTCGGGATTCAGGTTTGGGTAGTTACTGTAGGAAGAGGGGAGTTTTTTGAAACACTATCCTTTGACTGAACCAGCCGTCAATCCTTCTACAAGGTTCTTTTGCAATACAAAGAACAAAATCATGACTGGTGTTGACGCGACGATCGCTCCAGCAGCAAATAAACCCCATTGGGTTTCAAAGTCGCCAATGTACGACTGCAATACAACTGGAAGTGTATACGCGTTGGCATCGCTGAGAAATGTTGCAGCCAAAATAAACTCATTCCATGCAGTCATAAATGAGAACAATGCAGTTACAGCAAGAGCTGGTTTCGAAAGAGGCAAGACAATTTGAGTGAAGATGACCCACTGACTGGCTCCATCAATTCTTGCTGCATCTTCTAAATCTTTTGGAATCGTATCAAAATATCCTTTGAGATTCCAAGTGCAAAATGGAACCGCCGTAGAAGAGTAAGCAAGAGCCAATCCAAATGCACTGTTTAACAATCCGAGTGTATCCATCAAGATGTAGAGTGGAATGGCCATGACAACACCCGGAAACATTTGGGTGATTAAGAAAAAACTCATGCCTGCTTCTTTGCCCGGAAATCGAAATCGACTCATTCCATAAGCCGCAGTACAACTGAAGACCATTCCGACAATGGTTGTTAAGAAAGCAATGAATGCAGAATTCCAAAATTGCCTAAGAAATTGCCACTCCCCATCAAAGTTTGGGGTTGAGGGGTCATCCCCACTGATGAGTACCCAAAAGTTTTCGAGAGAGACGGTGGTGGGCCAAGGGTTTGGAGACATTGTAAATGCCTGAGAGGGTGTGAATGCCATTTTCAAGACCCACAATGTTGGATACAAGACCACCAAGCATGTCAGCATTAATAGAGTATGCCACAGTATTTGTTTTGCGATTGAAGGGGCGTTGTTCATATCGTTTTTCTACCTGCAATGCGATTTCCCAGTTTTGAATAGCCAAACAGTATAAAGAAGATCAATACAGCATAGGCGG
>ERZ807291.6375-NODE-6375-length-14241-cov-5.154096_pt1 | contig 14241 bp, 5 predicted proteins | sample MGYA00521257_ERZ807291 | MGnify/ENA primary metagenome ERZ807291 (study PRJEB31413, sample SAMN03169783) | marine metagenome | biome: Marine; feature: Water; material: Subsurface seawater | place: North Sea | collected 2011-04-28 | depth 1 m m ...
GATTGTCCCCAATGATGTTGAAGCATCTTATTTCTTCCATAAGTTGGTCACAGGAACCAATATTGATGGAGATATTATGGCTCCCGGGCAAGGAGTATCTGACTATCAAGAAGCCCTCTTGCGTTCTTGGATTTCAGAAGGTGCTCCGAACAACTGACCACATGAGTTCTTCAGGTTTCAACCACCCTAAAAACTTCAGCCACCCTAAAAACAAAAAGCCCCCATACACAAAGAGTATATGAGGGCCAGTATTTCCGTACAAGTCTTGGGGCATTGTGTAAGGCGCTAGGCCCGTGGCTAAAAGCGCGCTTGCAAGGCCCTGATCAGGACTCCCAGTCTTTTTGCGTTCGAAGAACGAATTCAGGAAAAAGACTGCATGCCCGCGCAGGCGGCCTGCAAGGCCGGATCTGGCCATAGGGACTAGCACATTTGCCATACTCATTGCGTGGGATGTTAAAGAACTGAATCGCATGGTGCTACACCACACGGAACACACTTCAAAGAAAAGTGTTCTAAAGCGAAATACAATCAAACTTTAGCAAAAACCACTCAAGATTTCAACCCTAAAAACAAAAAGCCCTCATATACGATGTATATGAGGGCCAGTATTTCCGTACAAGTCTTGGGGCATTGTGTAAGGCGCTAGGCCCGTGGCTAAAAGCGCGCTTGCAAGGCCCTGATCAGGACTCCCAGTCTTTTTGCGTTCGAAGAACGAATTCAGGAAAAAGACTGCATGCCCGCGCAGGCGGCCTGCAAGGCCGGATCTGGCCATAGGGACTAGCACATTTGCCATACTCATTGCGTGGGATGTTAAAGAACTGAATCGCATGGTGCTACACCACACGGAACACACTTCAAAGAAAAGTGTTCTAAAGCGAAATACAGTTAAAATATACAATTCCACAGTACCAATGTCAATGAGAATCAGTCCTTAAACCAAAAAATGTCCAATATCAGGCATAAAACCACTTATGCAATAAAAAACACGCGCAAGTCATACTGTCTCACTGTTCAGAGGTTGAGTCCAAAAGTGCCAACAAACGCTCAATACTGCCTTTCCCATTTTCAGGCTGAGCAGAGTATACAAAGGAGGCATATCCCAACAACGTCTGTAAACTTTCATTTTCATACAGTGCCTTTCCTTCCTCTTGATTGTGAATGGCAGCTCGCAGCCTATCTTTAATTTCAGATGGGACACGCACCCCCATATTGTCATTCACAATCAATCCTGTCACTTCCTGTCGATCCCCTTTGCCCATCAACTTCGTTTTTGTTGGATGCACTGTAAAGCCTTCGTCTTCTACCACTTGTGTAATGATCTTTTGAATCCATGTTGCTTTGTGCGTCTCTCCTTTTGTTGCGGATATCGTCAAATCATCCGCATAACGTGTAAATCGAAGTTTGTATTTCTGCGCAAAACCTGTCAACCGTCTATCCAAACGTAGCGAAGCCAAATTGGTCAACATCGGGCTCGCAGGAGATCCTTGAGGTAAACACCTGGGACCGACAGCTACATGAACCCACTTCTCATCCCCTGTTTGCGGATCTTTAATCTTCATGGCTTGACGAGGCGCTTCTGTACAAATCAACGCCAAGATGGTAGCAATACCTTCAACGTAGCCCATTGCACGAAAAATCCCTTTCACACGACGAAATGTCAGTGTTGGAAAGAAGTCTTTTAAGTCCATACTCAATACAAATTCAGCATCGACATGAACACTGGCATTCGTAACTATGGAACGACCATGGACAAAACCATGGGCTGCTTCATGCACTGGCATACGAACCAAAACATTGCGAAGAATCCACTCTTGTAAGGATTTTAACTGTGGCATCGGTGCAGAAATATATCGCTTTCCTCCACTCTTTTTGGGAATGGCAAACGTTCTATAATGTGTAACGTCTGCAACATCACGATGATAACAAAACCACCGCAATTTCTGTACGTCCATATCGGGTACAACCTCTTTGAATGCTTCCACAATATCTTCGACCGTATCCAAAAGTGGCAAATCGTTGTCGACACGTCGATCTTCATCCTCTGTTTTGTAGGCATCGTAAAAATCTCGTTCTAAAACATCATTCCAATAAATCCCATCACCCAAATGAGAAATGTGAGTCGCTTTGTGGGCAGCCCATAAAAGGGTTCTTAATTCTGCACGAACCTCTTCCTCATTTTTTCGATTCTGGATGTATTCGTTCTTTCGTTGGGCCGCATACTGACGCTGCTTTTTTTGATTGACTGGATCAGTACCAGGAAATAACGTTTGGGCTTTGAGCATTTCTCGCTGAACCAATTTAATCAAGGAAGTCTTGACCTCTATATCTATTCCGCGGCGATTCAATTCTGAAACAACGTATGCCTCCCTACCACCAATTTTGTCAACCTCTTGTTGTAATGTCACCAACTGCTCTTTACTCAACTCATTCACTTTCATGATTGCCTCTCAAATTCTAAAATGCTCTCGAACGGTTCTGTCTCGTATTCAATCAACCTGCGTTGACAAAACCCTGACTTTCCAACTCTGTAATTCGATTGTTAAATGCCATAGATGCATCTTCTTGTCGCTGATATAAACGAACTCGTCGCTCTGATACTCCACCAGTCAAGTCATCCATCGATCCCCATTCATCAATAATTCGACGACCACGAATGCTAAGTCGATGACCGACACTCGTATTGCCTTCAACTTTGATCAAAATATTCTGGGCCAATGAACGTAGACCACTTGAACTTCCAAGAATGTGTTCTCTACAATAGTGAATCCACAATGCTTGAAGATGACTGCAGATGGCTCCTTTGCCCACTGCGTCCATATAAGCACAGGTACAACCAGGCTTTCGAGTAGCACCCAACACGTTCAATTGCAACTTTGGACGAAAAACAGGATCTTCTGTTTGAAAGGACATCTTTTGCTGAGAAACCAATACCGGTTCTGTTTTATAAGAAATCTCTTCACCCATTTTGACTTTGTTAATCCGAGCAAAGTCTACAGCTCCATTTGGCTTAACATGAACACGACCATTCATATTCACCCGACCTTGGGCAACGATTTCATATGCCTTTGTTTCATCTTTATAAGCCCCACGTGTTGGACCATATTTCAAATCATCTATATTTCCATCTATAAAAACACCACGATACTGATACCCACCAACCCCTGCATTGGGTGCCACTTGCCCCACCTGAATCGCTCGTACCAAAGCATCTCGAACCACCGTCTTTTCCAACCCTGTAGTCGAAACCAAATCGTTCAACTGTGCACAAGAAGCATTCTTCACAGCATCTAGAACAACATCAAACCCAGCTGGATTCTCTGTATCGCGACGCAAAATCTGATCTCGCAGTAAGCCTCGTGCCCAATTACTCGGCTTGTATCCCAGTGTTGCATAAGTGTACGAGACAGTATCAGAGTTCAACGTCCAAAAAGAGGGTAGAGCCTCTCCCATCAAACTGACATCCACATGATCAATATACGGTAGCAACGGCTCTAAACGAACCAACTTGTCGCGATCATAAAAGTTCAACAAGGCACTGCGTTCACCATTGTACACACCAACTGGACTCACAAATTTTAGTCCCCATGGGTCCAAATGGATTTCTGGATTGAGACCATTAATCAGCACAAGTCGCAATGCTTTACCATCCCCTTTTGATTCTTTATTCAATCTCAAATGACGCAAAACATTGTACAAATCGATTCGTTTAAACCGAGCAGACGCGTTTTTAGACAAGGCTGCCGCCGACATAAATTGTAGGATTTCTCTACGCCACGAAAGACTTTGTACAAAGTCCTTATGAACGGGAGCAATGTAGTGCTCCAATGCAGCATTGGCAGAAGCCCCAATGCGAATCAGCAGTTCTTTTTTAGCCGTAATCTGCAATATCCCAGACATCAAATCAGGACCTGCCTCAATTGTACTGGTACCCTCAACCAAGTCACCTACAACCTGATAACTCGATGCAGGAATGAACATACTTCCCATGTCTTGTGCATTGAGCGCCATCGCTTCTATTAAGATTCCTTTTGAACTTATAGAGATCGTTGGATCCATACCCAATACAGCATCCGGATCTGTTTTCTGAATCGTCGTAAAGAAACTGTTTCGAGATACAGCCTTATTTGCAGCACGAGTATCGTAATTGATTTCACCTTTACCAGTCGTCGAACGATACTCGAACCCCGATTCTAGAACCAACATCAACGCGTTAAACGCCTCTCGGATGGCACCCACTTGACGTTTAGAAATACGAATCGTACATCCAACGGAACGCGCCGTATCCGTAAACAGATGCAACACCTGTGGTTCTTGTTGAAAATGGGACAAGCCATTGTATTGGAAATATTTGGTTCTTTCACCCATGGAAAACCTCAGACAAATGAAATGGACAAACTAATAATGAAATAGAACTACACATTATGAACGCTCTGCACGACGAATATGTAAGGGTACGCGACGACGATACGCAACATTTGCGGCCTTAATAGCAGCTTTGCGAACGTCATACTCTAGCCGATTGTCTTCAGCCAAATCTCGCAAATAATACTCTGCTTTATCTGTTGCCATCATAGCCAAACCATTGAATACGGTTTCCAGCAACAACGGACTGCGTTTTGACTCTGTACTTTTGGCAGTCAATGGAGAACGAATTGCAACCTCAGAAGATATGTTACCATCTTCGTCCCTGAAGGAATCCACAACCGCTTTAAAGGCCTCTACCTTTCTCAGACGCGACAATACAAGAACAACAGAACTTGATGTGCCTTCGTCTTTCAACAATGAAAGCACTGTTGATTGAACATTCTCCTGCATACCTTGTAAAACATCGACCAACCGGATCAATGCAGCCGAATCATCGTTGACCCATCCCAAGACACGAGGTAAAACATTCACAGCATTTGCTGTATTGAGATGGGTAATCAACACATTCCGTAAAGAACGATCTGAAACGGTTAGGTGTCGATCTATCAAAGCCCAATCCATATGACCAGATTCCACATGAAGTTCGAACAATTTGTACAACTCATCCTGTGGGAATGATAGTCCTTCCACAAATTTACAGGCCTCTAACAAGTCCGCACCTATCTTCACCAATGTTCGATGAGGGGGAAGTTCTTGTGCGATTTGCAATAATGAAACCAATACCTTGAAATGCTTCATACGATGCTCTTCAAAGTCTGTATCTCCAAATTGACGTTTGGCGATTGCGTTCATCAATTGTGAGTGCAACCATTCTATCACGTCAACAAAGGCATCTTGATGTTCTGTCAAACTGTCCAACTGAGATTTGAACATATCCAACACAATATTTGTGTACATTTCTGTTGGAAGTGCTCCCAGGATATCTACACAATAATCTTGTTTCAAACAGTGCAACGCCTCTACAATTGGTGGCGGCTCAATACACATTAGCCCATTGTACATAATATTGTATCGTTCCTTCGTGTCTGACTGCTTGGCAAAGTTGGCCTTGGAAGCTTTGGCCACCAACTCCAACAGGTCCGACGGAGACAAATACTGTACCAACACGTTGGTGACATCGTTGGTATATCGAGTCTTGACTTCAACATTTTCAAACAACTTACGCTCTGCTTTCAAAGCAACTCGCCTCTCTGAGAGAGAAAGCGATTGAAGATGGGAAAAGTCAATCGGCTGTTCACTTTCATCATCGGAGTTGCCAACTGTCGAGGATACTCCATGAACCCATTGACGAACGACTGCATATACAGACTCAAGATTGGTCTTGTTCGAATAGGTGTCATCAAAGACCGTCACCTCAACATTCAACGGATTAAAGGCTTCTCCTTCTACCTCAAACACTTCTCCAAAGAATGTACTTAAGACATACTGCTTCAATACTTCTTCGGTTTCTGATTGAATCCTCATCTCGTCGTTTGCAGAATGATGTTCGTTGGCCAAAGGAGACAACGCGTTTTGCAAGATCTCCGAGAAGAACGATGCTTCGGAATCTGTCGAGTTTAACGCACTTTGAAAACGCTCCGCAAAGAGAGAGGCTACTGCAAGAGCATGTTTCTCGGAACGAAAGAAATACCGAAGACCTTCAAAGCCTTTTCGACGAGTTCCACTATCTCGTGAACGAGACATCTTATTCAGCATTTGATAGATTCCTTCGCGTTCTTGAGCAAAGACCATTCCACCCAACGCCTCCGACGCAGCTGCTTGTAAACGTCGAATATCATAGGAAGATATCCCTGGAAGATCTGGATCCAACAACAATTCTTCACCGTAGGAATCAAACCCTGCAGCATTCAACAAAGCAATTACGGCTCGTTCATCGGACAAATACCCCAACGCTTTCATCGCTTGGATTCTCCAACGGTTTGGTTGAGTTTGTCCTGTCGAGACAGTGTACAACACCTCAAAGATGGTCGACGAAAAGTCGCCACATCTATTGGTTGCCAAACAACAGGCAATATCCAAGAGTTGTGAGTCCAAGACTGCTTTATTGGCCTCCAAAACATTTGTCAAAATCTGAGCGATAGAGCCACGTGTGGCTTGCCCTTTCGGACATTGCATTTCAATATCATTCAATCTTTTTTGCAAGGCAGTGATCGCTTGACTTCGAATACTCGACACTTCTGGTGTATTTGGCAACATCGCCATCTTTCGAAGGATGTCATTGATAGGCTCTACCTGCTCATCATCATTCGTTGCTTCTTGAACGTCGAATCCTTTTGTACGAGTTGCCATTGAAATAAGGTTGGGCCATCCTATCAGATTGCTATAGTCTCCTCTAGTAAAGAGATTTTGAATAATGTCGGCCAACAAACCCTCATCGTACACATCTTGATAAAGTGTCACAAACTTCTCTAGAGATACCTGATCCCAGTCCATCTCATACGATAGATATCGACCCAAGTCTTCAAAATCAGATGCGGTCAAATCCCCCCATCGTGTACTGTTTAGAATTTGAGATCGACACCCCGTCATTTGCAACAACGCAGTCAACACAGAGTCATAATCGGTTGAATCAACCCCTTTATTCAAATAAGCAAACAACTCTTGTCGTACACTCGAATGACAATCTTTCAACTCTCCCAACGCTCTGAATATTTGGTGTTGTCGAACCGTGCCATATTCATCATTTACAACACGTGTCAAAAGAATATTCGCAGTACGAGGAAGGGGTTCACCCTGTGCATCCTTATACTGTGTCAATCCGACAGGCCCCAATTTCAACAATGCTCCGATGGCTTGTTGCTGCTCAGAAGTGTCATGAGAATCAAGCAACCCTAATAAGACCTTATAGCCTTGGGCAAACTGATGCTCGGCCATACTTATCGCTGTGTACTGAACAAAATCACTGTATGGAGACTGCAAAGCAGATTCCAATATACCCAACAATCTCTCAAAATAGCCCGAGAATTCTTCGTTGTTTTGTTCAAAGTACGGGCGACGACGAGCCAACTCTACCAAACCACTGTCTACAGCATGCGTTCGTAGTTCTGAATAATACGCATCAAGAGCCATTTCCAACAACGTATCTTTTCTGATATTCGCACTCGCCCAAGAATGAGCATCTGCATCTGATAGAGGCGCAGACATCGCAGACTTGAATGTTTGCTCTACAGTTTGAACGGCCTTTTCATACTCTACATTAACAGCCCGTACTTGGTCTTGAATCGCTTGAATTCTCACATCTCGATCCTGTCGACGTGCAGCCATGGCTGCTTGCATTTGAGTACGTACACCTTGATCTGTAATCTCATATCTTTGCTGGTTGTAAGCATCTTGAAACGTTTCAAAATCTTTTCGGATTTTCGAAATCTCTGATTGCAACTGTTGTACGGCCTTCTGTTTTTGAGACAATAATTGTTTTCTAGAGTTGTTTTTGTCTCGATCCGCAATATCCCAAGCAGATGGACGACCTGTAAATGCAGATAGTAGATCAAAAGCATGTCGGGCTGATGCATCATTGGCATTTTTCAGAATACTTTCCAATTGACCGATCTTTTCAGTTGACTCCAACTGATCAACATCCCAAATCAAACTAATGGCCATTCGCTTCAAACGATCATCCGTAGAGCGAAGCCCTATTTGAGTCAGTTGATTCAAAGACATCAAAGCATGATCATTATGCTGAAGCGTTACCAACATCCGATAAGCCTGAAATCGAATCACACTGTTGTCCATAGCCACAACCGATTTCAACACCGGCAAGACTTTTGTCGATTCTGAGGCTCTTTCACACATTTCAGAGACAAATGTCAACGCATCTCGTCTCAAATCCAAATCAAAGTCTGTCTTACGAATAAGTCCAACATACGCATCATATGCCAACTCTCGTGCCTTTTCAGGACTCGTCAATTTATCATCCTGCAACAACGGAAAAGAGTTTACAGTCGTATTCACCAACTGACGAGAAAAGTTTTCAACGTCTGCTTGAAACCGTATCTTTTCCTCTCCGTAAACAGTACGACGGAAGTAAGCAATCACAGCACGTGCTCTCAACTGAGGGTGACGACAAGACACCATGCTGGCAATACTGCGCCAATATCCGATATTGACTTCTGAAGATGTATCAAAGGTACTCGTGTGTAATTCCAACGTCAATCTCACTACATTGTACCAAGCCCCTCCAACATTTGACAATGCATACGGATCCTTTTCTGGTATTGTTGCATCATTCAACAAAGAGACCACTCCTTGAAGCAACTCTTCTTTATTGTGCTGACGCTCTCTCATTTGTACAGATTCTAAGACGGTGGCTTCATCATCAGAGGTATACCCAATTCCAATAAAGTCTACTGGGCCACCTTGTTGAGCTAAGCGCAACATATTCAAACGGAAGATATCATTCACGAAATCTGTATCGTCATTCATCAATCGTTGCATAATGGTCAAGGCTGGACCTTCCGTTTCAGAATCAAACCCAATACTGCTGTCCACAGAAAACAATCCCTGAAACAAATACTCCTGTTTGATAAACCGTCGATAATAATTGCGCCAACTTCGATCATAGTACTTATCAACCAACCACTCAAGACTGCTTTTAACCCCTGCTCGAACACAAGCTACATTCCACACAACACGCAATCTATTACTTCGCTGTTTCTCGGCTTTCTGCTTGGCATATTCTATATGCGTAGACTCTTGCAATACCCAACCGATATTCAGTACAATCAACTCAAACCAATCTTCAGTACCCCATGACGTTGCAGATACAGCGTTTTCCCACAAAGCAGAACTGTTGGAATCTTCATACCCAAAAGACTGTAATGCCTTTATAAACGTCGAATAGTATTCTGGGTCATGTGTTTTTCCAGCAGCAATTATTGCAGCCACTTTTTGGTCCTTCCAATCTTTCACTTTCCAGTACCACATTAAGCGCGCATTAGAGTACCGAACCCAATCTACTGCCCCTTTGGTATTTTGGAATTCCGAGGTTCTGGGACGAGTTGGTGGTGCCTGTAAAATGGTATCTGTTAAAGAATCCAACGTTGATGATGGTGGTCTATACAGCCCTCGAGCCGCAAGAACCTGACTTGACAGACTGCGAACTTCTTTGTATTTGTGATCTGCCAAACCTTGAAAGAAAGCATCGTCCAATCCAGACACACTTTGCAACTGTTGACACATCATTGAACGAACACTCGGGTCTTCATCATTTAACGCTTCCAACATAAACGGAACTCGCCAAGATGCTGTCGTAGTCAACGCCATCGCTACGGCACGTTCTTGATGTTGCTTGTTTTCTCGAGCCGTTTTACTCAAAAAGTTCTTTTCAGATTCAGCACCCAATAAACGATGAGTCGCCAACAGGCCATGAAATGATATCTCCGCCACCTTGGAATTGGCATCTACCAAACCAGCCTTGAACAAGTCCACCAACCAAGAATCTTGGCTGCTCAAACTGGTCAGAATTTCGAAACCACGTTCGCGAATTTCCTCTACCTTAGAACCACACAATTCTTTTAGAAAATCCTTTTGCCATTGTGATGACTGGTCTGTCACATTCAATGCTCCAACAACCCACACTTGCCTGGTAACACTGGACTCTTGATAAAACTTCAGTAAAAACTCTTTGATGTTTTCATCGTTGTTTTGACGTTTCGACTCTCTTTGCAAACGACTTAAGAGTAAACCGAAGGCAATTCTGGCTTCCTCATCATTCGATTGTAAAGCCAAATCCAACATGTTCTTACCCCAAGCATCATACTCACGCACAGCAATAGACAATGCTTTACGAATGAGGCGTATGTCACCCTGTTCTTTTAACGCTTGAGCAAACTCTTGAGACCGCCCCTTCTCCATCGCAAAACGCTCTATACTGGGAAATAAATACTGAGTCTGACCGCTGCACAACTCAGCAAAAAAGTACTCAAACAAAGCATTGGTCATTAAATGATATGCAGCCGTTCCAGACAATAAAGCCACCACTGAAGAATCTTTACGCAAATTGTATATGGCTTCCTGAAGCGCCTCATTATAAAACTTCGGATACATCAGGAGTAAATCATACGCCAAAGACTTCTGAGCATTGTCAGTTCCTTGGAGCATTGACAAAATAAAGCCCGATGGGTCTCTCATCCTAGCAACCGCTGCTTTGGCTTTATCACTCACAGCGAGTACAGCAGCATTCGTTCCCGCAGAAGAGTTCCCATTGTTTCTGTTGGTAATGGCATCTCGAATAAACCCTGCCAACCAGTCTCCTGAAGCAGACAACACCCGCTTAAAAGCATCTCGTCTGATTAGATGGCGAGAACAAACAGTTGACGAACCATTTTTATTTATCTTACAGTGACAAGGTGCAGAGCACTCAAACCCAATACGCAAAATGTCCGCTTCAAAGGATTCACTCTCAGCAAAATTGGCTACAGAGTTCCAAAGATCACGTACATTAGAATGATGCTCTGGAACAATATCTGCGTCTATTAATTGTTTAAATAGACTCATTGCCCAAGTGCGATCGTTGACCTCTGAAAGATGTGAACACAAATCTTTAACCGCTTGTTCAAAGAGGTTTTGATCACGCAGATTCAAAAACAATGTAAAGGTTGGTGTTTTATCACTAGACCGTTTGGCATCTTCTAGATTGTGCATCCAAAAAGTTTTGTACACTTCTCTACGTACATTCAGGTGTAGATCTTCTCCCGTCAAAACCTGTCTGAGTAAAGACTTTAGAGAGGTGAATTCAGAAAGTGCTGCTGACTTTTCCACTGGCGTTTCAGCCACTGTTCCTGTGACAGTTGCTTTTCGTTCATTCAATTCCTTCAGGGTTGCAAGTGCAATATCTACAATACTACTGCTCTTATTCTGCTGCCCCAACTCCAACATGTCCGTCGCATCTTGAATCTCTTTCTCTATCTGTTCAATCTCTGTGATTTGTTTGGCGGTTTTAACCACTGTAGAGGCTGTCTCTTCACTCTTTTTCACAACGGGCTTTTCCGAGGGAATAAGAGATGTCATCACATGGTTCAGACGCTGTTGAGCAATAACAACTGCGGTCTCACGCAATTTAGGATTGCCACCGTCCAATACTTTACGAAGGACATTGACAACAGGATCCTCACCCCGTAACTCATATCCTTTAATTGCATACTGTATACAAACAGAACCAAGTTCCAATGACGTCGATTTAGACAGTGTAATGCCACAAATTCTCTGGTGAGCATCATCCAAGTGAACCATGTATCCCAGACCGATTACCGATTGACGAACCACATTCGAGTTTGAAGATGCAGTCAGTTTCAACAAGCCTTGAGCTGCGGCTTCGAATCCAAAACTGGCCCGTGCTTGCAAAGCATATACAGTTACGTCTTCTTTCGAACAGGCAGAGAATTCAAGCAACACATCTAAATCTGCTTGAACCGAAGCATCCTCTTGTTTAAACAACTGAGTCCAACTGTCAACATCCGAACGCTTTGGCAAAGCGGCGTTCAACAATGCCTCTCGGTCATCTGTGGATGAAAATGAGCCATTTTCCAAAACATACAAGCGTTCATGCAAAGATGCATCGTTAAATCGAAGAATACTGGATACTTTTCGAGCTCTGAGAAGACTTACATCTACAGCACGTTCGCGAACTTCTTCCTTAGAAGATTCCAACAATCGACGCAAAACAAGTGTGGTTTCAAATGTATCGGTCAATCGACGATTTGCCAATCGAACAGACATCTCACGTCGAATATCTCCACGACTTGAATGGATCGCATACAGCACACCTTCTACACCGGACATGACAGGTTCAAGATCACCTTCACCACAAATGTGATCATACGCTCTAAGCGCCAAATCATAATCCGAATCGAGAACCAACTCTTGTAGTTGAGACAACGCTTGCCTACTGAGAGCAGTTTTACTCAGTGCCACTGTTGCCAAATCTCCAATCACACGGAGTTTGTTTTCATCTCCACCATTGTTGAGTACGACTTGATGTGGTCTTAATGACGTAGGATCGATTGTCTTCAAGGCTTCATACGCCATCTTTTGTGTATCGTTGCTATTTCCCCAACGACCCAACATATTTTCCAAGAGAACGATGCGTCTTGGATGTTTCGAAGAAGCCAATGCATGAATAGCCGAGTCGCGATACCCAATCGAAAAATCAGAGTCGCCACCGATCTGTTGTAGCATATCCATCAACCACTGAGCATCCCAATCTTTGAAACGCAACAAACTCTCTTCACGAACGGTTGTGCTTTCATGATCCATACCCATTTTTTGCACATATTGAGAACCGCCCTGTAACGTCATGGTAGGCACACCACCCATTCTGCCATTGTCACGAAGTGCATCTACCAAAAGCACATCACTTTTGTCTTGCTTCACCAACGGAAGAATAATGAGTTGATTTGCATCTGCAAATACAAGGTGAGGTGTGGGGAAACGCTTTCCAAGATGCTCTCCTTCTCCATACACTCCAGAGGTATGAGGGACTTGTAGAACCATCGTCGTGCCAACAAAAGTCTTGAGTTCCGCTGTATAAGTAGACACCGCTTCATTGGTAAACTCGTTCAACCATGCCTTGACGGTTCCGTCATCACTCAATGTATAAAAACGACCAAACTTCTCTCCTCGATAAGCCCCATCTCCACTTGCCAATGCACCACGCAACATTGCTCTGATTTGTCCAGCATGCTGATTCTTTCGTGGGATTGCAATCCCTTCCATCAAAGATACTTGAAACAAGCGCATATCTAAACCTGTAGAGATCAGATACCGCTTCACAGAACCATAACGATCCACTTCAGAAGCATACACCAATGCTGAAATCGCACCGTCATGCAACGGCATACTGACACTTAATTCAACTTCACTGGCATTCATTAAGGTTATGGCTTTAAAATTATTGGAGTCTTCATCTGTAAAATACGCAGACAAAACTCCCGTACTCAAACCAAAAGCACAATGGTGAGTAGAGTCCGACTCTGTATATACGGTCTCTGCAGCCCAAGAAGTAATTCGACCCTCATGACCATTGGTTGGATTCAACGTGCTAGCAACACTCCACTGTCCATCTTCGAGAATATCAATCACCAGAGCACTGGCTTGCCCAATCAACAACACCTTACGATTGTGTTGCGCAATACCATGAACCGAACCCTCTGCGGTCATGACAGGAAATTCTGCACCGCCATCTTCAAAAGCAACCATCGCCTGAATCTCAAATCCAGCGTCACACTCCAATACAAGCGAGACCTTGCCATCTAAATGACGATAGACATGTCCCTCTTGTGTAGCGACATAGACACCAGTGTGATGTCCACAGACATCTATAGATACACCTGGTGTATTGTATGTATGTGTGGCTTCATTGACAGTTTGACCCGCAAGTAAACCCTGGACATCTACCTTGACTGGCGCAATTGCACGACTCATAGGATGCTTGGTTACCATCCACAGTGTATTGTCAAGTGGATTTACGCTCACGCGATGGATGTTGCCATAAAAAGGAGCCGTGAATGAAGGCATGTCTTTCTCCGATTGGAAGAATATATGGAATAATGTTCAATTTTTATTGGGTATAGAATGTACAGACTACAACTGGTGCGTCGATTTTATTTGTACAACAGCTGTCAAACAGGCGTTGTGAAGCATTTTACTACGAACAGATGTGAACTCTTCCAAGACCGGAAGAACAAATCGAGCGAATTCTTTTTGCTCCACTTGAAAGGATTGGAGTTCATCACTCGTCATCTGATTCCGCTCTGTTGAACTCGGCACACGAACTGCCAAGTCTCGAATGGCCGCAACCAAGGTCCGCTTATTCTTCCA
>ERZ807291.6376-NODE-6376-length-14240-cov-8.637716_pt1 | contig 14240 bp, 8 predicted proteins | sample MGYA00521257_ERZ807291 | MGnify/ENA primary metagenome ERZ807291 (study PRJEB31413, sample SAMN03169783) | marine metagenome | biome: Marine; feature: Water; material: Subsurface seawater | place: North Sea | collected 2011-04-28 | depth 1 m m ...
CTTTCATGTTTCCCAGAAAATACCCCTTGAAGATTGTCCTGAAATTCAGTCATGTATCCAACAATCCGAAGAAGATCTTGGTGAAAACGGACGCGTATTGCTCAGGTATTCCGGTACCGAACCGAAGATCAGGTTGTTAGTCGAAGCAAAAAAGGAAACAATGGTTGATAACATATTTTCCAGGATACAGCGTGTAATTGAAAAAACATTGTAATTTTTATATTTCTCTACACATAGATATTGATCGAAGGATGAGTTCTTCATCGCACCCCTCATGATTCAAGAAATCGAAATTGCCCAACTTGATCCCAGACTGATCAAACAAGTTGAAGCTGCTGATAAAGCTGCCTTCAGTGATATTGCCTACACCACCGAGATTTATTCCTCCATTCTTAAGCAGTGCCCCGGTTGCCTCGAACTGCGAAAGAAATTAAGGAGCCTCCAATTTAAAAAGGAATCTAATGCAGGCAAAGGGCTTACAAGCCTATTGGGTAAAGTAACCATTGCCCCCTTCCTGTTTCGGGGTAAATCAGATGAAGACCCAAAAGTAATTGTGGAAAAAGCTGAAAGCCTCCTCGCAAAATCACCCAGCAATGTAGTCGCCCACCAGATGCTAGCCGGTGCAGCTATCGCCCTTGGCTTACTTAAAACAGCTGCATTTGCCTACGAAACGATCAAAAAAATTCAACCGAAAGACTTAACGAATCTTAAAAGGCTGGCCAATATCTACATTGAAACTGGCCAAACGGAAGAAGCCGTAGAGACGGGAAATTTAATTGTTAGCATCAATCCTCGAGATGGAGATGCAGAAGATATCATGAAGAGAGCTTCTGTTGCCGCTGCCATGCACCGAGGCAAATGGGAAGAGTCTGAAGATTTCCGAACTCAATTGAAAGACGAAGCGGAGGCACAAGCCCTTGAGCAGGCCTCGAAGACAATGACCGACTCTAAAGGATTGGAAGGCCTGATACGCCAGGCTTATGATAAAGTTCAACTCGAGCCCAATAACATCAATCACTACAAGCAGTTGAGCGACTATTACCAGCGGTACGGTGACTTGGAAAATGCCATTGCATGGATTCAACAAGCCCGGACCCAGGAGGCAGGTAAAGGTGATGTATCTCTTGAGGAAAAGGAGCGTTCCCTAACCTTGGAATACTATGACCAATCTATTGAACAATGGGAAAAAGCCTGTACCCAGGATCCACAAAATCAAGAATGGGCCAAATCACTTGAAACGGCAAATATTACCAAAAAACAATACCAATTTAACCAGCTTGAGTCTTTGGTCCAAAGGTATCCAAATGACTACGGATATAGATATGAGCTTGGGCTAATTCTTTTCGAAGAGGGGGAATTTGACAACTGCCTGCAGCATTTTCAACTTGCCCAAAGAAATGCGAAGGTGCGTCTTGATGCGATTTTATATCTCGGAAGGTCTTACAGTAGAAAAGGTTTTTATGATATGGCTATCGAACAATTCTCGATCTTAAAAAGTGAAATTCAGGTTATGGATGACCGCAAAAAAGAAGCCATCTATGAACTTGGCTGCTGTTATGAGTCCATGGGAAACAAAGATAAAGCTTTTGAAGAATTTAAAGCCGTTTATTCGGCCGATATATCTTTCCGCGATGTTGCCGATAAAATTAACACCTTTTACCAAAGCAAAGCGGCTTCATAACTGAATGGCGGAGAGGGAGGGATTCGAACCCCCGGTACCTTTCGGCACACCCGATTTCGAGTCGGGCACATTCGACCACTCTGCCACCTCTCCAAATTGCAAATTCTTGCCAAACTACACGGAAAGAAGCAACATTTTTAGATCACATGCAAAATCAAATCATCAATTTCCGCGCTTGCTTGGATACCGATTGTAATTTTGAATAAAGAACATGCCTAGTGTATCCAAATTTATTTCCTTTTTTGTTTTCCTACTTCTCTTCAGCTGTAAATCTTCGAAAATAGAAACGATAGATTTCTCCGATGGTTCATATGAGGGTGAACTTAATAAGAAGAAACAAAAACATGGAAAAGGGTTTTTTCGATGGAGTGATGGTTCTTATTACAATGGACTCTATGAAAATGACAAAAGGCATGGCGAAGGCAGGTTTCTCTGGGCGAACGGCGAAACATATGAAGGAAGCTATGTGCAAGATCAGAGAACTGGTCATGGGACCTATCGCTGGGCTGATGGTTCGGTATACAAGGGTTCTTTTTTTAACGGAAAGAGGCATGGAAAAGGAATTTTTACGGCTTCGGATGGTATTCGCTACGAGGGAGAATGGCTTCACGACAGGCAACACGGGAAAGGAAAATTACACTTCCATGACGGAAAAACTTTGTCGGGGACTTGGATTGATGGAGAATTAGTGTCCTCTAATTCCTTTCCTCCTAACGCATCACCCCAACCCGCAATTAAGCTCTCTGGCCTGCCAGCTGTCGACATTCAAACATCGACGCCTGTAAATAAGGGGCTGCCAAAACAAGAAGGCATTAAACCTACAGATAAAAACCCCGTTTCCCTAAACGAGGTTAGTCCAAACCCTGTGATCGTTAATATTGAAAAACCTCAGGATCCTGAAAATAAAACCTCTTCCCCCCAGCCAGAACCTGTAGCAAAACAATCCAAAGAAGTTTTACAAAAAAAGACCCCTCTTAAACCGGAGGAAAAAAAATCAACCCCCAAACCTGAAAAACAATTATCCGCCGAAAATAAAAATACATGGAAAGGGACAGCAGATGATGTTGAACTCAATTTCATCACTGAACTTATCAATGGCTTGGATACAATAAAGGAAAGAAAGTCGAATCTACCATTTACGGGCAAGATGGTCATCATAGACAAGACTGGCCTGTTGATTGGTGAATTAAACCTTCAAAATGGCGTCATGCATGGAAAAGAAATATTTTATGATTCCAACGGTAAAATTGTAAAAGAAAATACCTGGCAAAGAGGTCGCAAACTTTAACGGCTTCAAAAATATGGCTTTCACCAAGTCTCGAAATAATTCTAAATGGTGAAGAAAATTATAAACGTTAATGTTTAAGGTTTTTTTTGTTTTCCATCATGCCATAAGATAGAATCACTATGGTGGAAACTGGAAATGCAACATCTTTTAAATCGATCAACCTACCCTTCGATCCGAGCGAATTCCCTCGAGAACTGAAGAGCTATTATATTTCAGCTTCGGAGGATGACCTAACACGGATGCTTGGTCGCACTGGTTTAGCTGACATCGACTCGGTTTACTGTCATATCCTTCCTACCCAAAGGTTTGGTACCGAGCTTAATGTTCCGGAAGAACTCTCCTACCCTGAAACCTGCAATCAGGTTGCAAAAATCGCCTCCAAAACGCATCTGAAACCTTCCTTCATTGGCGACATGCTTCCGGTTTGGCAGGTTGACCCCATTGTGGGAGTTGTTTCCAAGCTCAGGCCCCTCAGCACTTCTTACACCCCCTACCAGCCGGAACGCAGCCAAGGCACTCTGGTTACTCACTGGATCTATCAATGTGCCCTATCCGCCCTTACTGGTTTTGAAGCGATTAATACTTCCCTTTACGATCGGTCTTTTGCCATGTACGAAGCAATCACCTGTGCGATTCGTACAAATAAAAGGCCCAAAAAAGTTTTGTTGGCCAATACCCTTTTTGCCAATGACCTCCAGGTTCTCCAAACCCTTACCAAAGAAACCGGTATCGAGTTCACCTTCATAAACATCAATGCCGACACAGGTTTACTCGACTATTCCGAACTAGAAAAGATTACTTCCTCGGCTGAAGATTTTTCCGGCTTTGTTTTTCCTCAAGTGAATTCTTTGGGCTTATTGGAGAATGTTGATTTGCTCACCGATTTCTGTGCCACTCACGGTATTCGATCGATCGCCTCGATTGATCCTTCTCTTCTTGCTACTGGTGGCCTCAAAAACCCGGCCAGCTTTGGAAAAAGGGGGGCAGATTTTATTGTTGGCGATGCTCAACATCTTGCCACCGGACCCACATTCGGAGGTCCCGGCCTTGGTTTATTTGGCTGCCGTTACAATGATGAAAACAAGCGTGATATCCGCCACACACCCGGTAGGTTTATTGGCAAAGCAAAAGACATAAACGGTCGCGATTGCTTCGTCATGGTGCTTTCAACACGTGAGCAACACATTAGGAAAGAAAAAGCGACTTCCAATGTGTGCTCCAACCAGGCATTTCTCGCCACCCTTGCTGGCGCTAATCTTTTAGCCAAAGGCGACAAAGGTCTTGAAGAATCACTGGCATGTGCAATTTCCGCCAAAAACAATTTCATCAATCACATTGACGGCCTTAAGGGAGTTTCGCTGGCATTCCCCCACACAGATTCCTGCAACGAAGTTGTTTTGTCTCTAGACTGTCCCGTCGAGGTATTACTTGAGAAAGCTCGGCAGTCCAATCTTCATGTGGGTGTAAATGTTACAGATCGTACCGTTGCAACCGATACCCGATACCTTCTTAAACTTACATTTACTGATGTAAATGGGCAGGAAGACTTGCAACACTTACATGATTTCTTTTCGCAATACTTTCCATCAAATCCTCCAGCTCAAGATAAATCTAAAGCTTCTATTTCCAGCCATTTTCTTCGCAATGACTCTCCCTGTCTTCCGTCTTTTTCCACCGAAGAAATTTCTCATTATTATGAAAAGCTTGCGGAGTTAAATGTGAGCCCAGACGATGGGTGCTATCCACTGGGTTCTTGCACGATGAAATATAACCCGCTGGTAAACGACTGGGCCGCCGGGTTAGACGGGTTTACTTTAGCTCACCCCCAAATGCCGGAAGAAGATGCACAAGGGCCGCTAGCTGTTCTTTATGAAATCCAAGAGTGGTTTAAAGGCATTACCGGTCTTGCGGGTGTCACCACCCAACCGGTTGCAGGTGCCCAAGGTGAACTAGTTGGTTTGAAAATGTTCCAGGCTTATCATCGTGATAGAGGGGAAGCCTTTCGGAACAAGATTCTCATTCCTCGCTCCGCTCACGGCACAAACTTTGCGACAGCGGCAATGGCTGGTTATCCAGAAGGTATTGTTTACCTGGAAGCAGGCAGCGATGGCACCATTGACATGGAGGACTTTCACGAAAAGCTTGGTAACTTTGGCTCTGAGCTCTGCGGGGTAATGATTACAAATCCCAACACGTCGGGTATCTTCGAGAAAAACTTCCAGGAAATCTCTCAAGCTGTACACGACGCCGGGGGACTTGTTTACATGGACGGAGCAAACATGAATGCTATCGCGGGTATCGTAAACTTGAATACATTGGGCGTTGATGCTGTGCATAACAACCTACACAAAACCTGGACCATTCCGCATGGAGGTGGTGGGCCAGGCGACGCCATAGTTGCGGTCTCAGACAAATTAGTTGATTTTCTTCCCGGCAAACAAATTAAGCAAAATGAAGGAGGTGGCTTTGCATCTTTTTCTGCCTCCAAAAGTATCGGTGACTTTCATAGGCATTGGGGAAACTTTGGCCATAAAGTTAGGGCTTACACCTACCTTCTTCGCCTTGGAAAAAAAGGCATTCCCAAAATGTCTTCGGTTGCCGTTCTCGCTGCCCGCTACTTACTTAGCAGACTGAAAGATCACTACTGCACGCTACCCAACCATGAAGAGAGTGCTCCGAGAATGCATGAGTTTATCCTCACTTTGAGCGAGGAAGAGTTTTCATTTTTAGAAAAAGCAGGGATCCCTAAAAGCAAAGCCATCCCCCAAATAGGAAAACTCTTTCTTGATTTTGGTTTTCATGCCCCGACTGTGGCATTCCCTGAAATATATGGGTTGATGATTGAACCAACTGAAAGTTTCACCAAATCTGAATTAGACAGGTTTGCTGACGCAGTGATTGCGATCAAAGAACTGATACTGACAAACCCCAAGGTTTTAATCTCAGCACCCCATTTTACGCCTATTGATAAAGTCGATGAAGTTTCAGCGAACCGAAACTTACTTCTTCGTGAGTCCATACAGCACTTGCCTGCCCTGCCCTTCAACCGGATCAAGAACTCTACACTCATGAGTTTGAGTATCGAAGAAATTAAAAACAAAGTAGTGACTGCAAGTGAAGCAGCCCAATCAAGTTTGGTTTGACCCCAGCGATCCGATTATACATTTTAAATAAATGTCCTCAGAAGAAGATAAACCCCTCGTTTCAAAACCTGGTATCATATTTGACCTCGTTCTTGCCGTCGCATTCTTTTTTTTCATGCGTAATGTACTTGTTCCCCATGTTCCTTCTCAGGATCCATTGGCTGTAAATATCGTGGCCAGCATGACTTCATTTTGCATGACAGGAGTCTTCTGGATTGCCACAAACATGTTTCGTGTTACCTGGGTAGATTACTCCAGAAGACAAAAAAAGTAATTTTAGTTTTCCACATACTTCTCCAATACATGGAGTAACTTTCCTTGTGGGGTACCCTCAACCTTCACTCCATTTTCGAAAACTTCTTCGGTTTTCAAGCAGCCTTCCTTTCTCATTCTTGCCACAAGTGAATACTCATCGTGAGGTATGAGATAAGTGGTTGCCTTGTGCTTTCCCTCTAACAACGCATCAATAGCTGAAGATAGATCTTCCAGCCCCTGCTTTTTGTGAGAGCTCACAAATTTGCCATTCTCATCCATTACCCGTGCCTGAATTTTTACAGTATCTGAGGAAACGAGGTCTAACTTGTTAAAGACAGTTACAATCTTTTTCTCTTCAGCACCCAATTCACGCAATACATCCAGGGTTGTATTCATATGCTCGACGAATTGAGAATTAGAAAGGTCGACCACATGAAGCAACAAATCGGCCACAAGAGTTTCTTCCAGTGTGGCCTTAAAGGAGTCAACCAAACGGTGGGGCAGTTTGCGAATAAAGCCTACAGTATCGGTTAAAATCACCACCCGCCCACTTGGAAGGCTTAATTTCCGACTGGTTGGGTCCAGGGTAGCGAATAACTTATCAGCAGATAAAACCGAGGATCCGGACATTGCGTTAAGCAGGGTGGATTTTCCGGCATTGGTGTAACCCACCAATGCAATGGTGGGCAAAGGTATCCGGTGCCTTTTTTTCCGGCTGGTTTCACGCCGAGTTGAGACTTGTAAGATTTCTTTTTTAGTAGCAGCTATTTTATCCCGAAGCATTCTTTGATCGAGCTCAATTTGTGCTTCCCCTTCCCCCCGTTGGGTCACTCCTCCACCCCTTTGTCTACCGAGATGGGTCCAGGCACGTCTCAACCGGGGTAAGGAATATTCAAGCCGGGCAAGCCTGACCTGGAGGACAGCTTCCTTCGTCTGTGCCCTTTCAGCAAATACATCCAAAATGATTTCATGGCGGTCAATCACAAGCACTTTACTCTCTTTCTCCCAATTCCGCTGCTGGCTGGGAGATATTTCATTGTCAAAGACGATGACATCACAGGAAAGCTCACCGACTTCTTTGACAATCTCTTCCAGCTTTCCTTTCCCAACTAGATGACCCGGGTAAGTTTTTCTTGTGCGCACCACATGCTTTTTGAAAATCTTAATTCCTAAATTGGAAACCAGTTCGTCCAGCTCCTCCAGAAGTGACTCGGCTTCTTCCCGATCTTCCTCTCTTTGGATAATGGAAAGTAAATAAGCTCGCTCTACAAGTTTGGGCTTTTCCTTAACTTCAAACATGAATTAAAATTCAACCTACTATGGCATAAAAAAAAGAGGTTCGATCGTTACCGACCGAACCCCTTTGATTAAGAAATCTTTAGACAAGTGTTCCTTTTAGCTAACCGCTGCTTGTGCCGCGGCCAAACGTGCAGTTGGCACACGGAATGGTGAACAGCTCACATAGTGCAATCCAATCTTGTGGCAAAACTCCACACTCTTTGGGTCACCACCATGCTCACCGCAAATACCAAGCTTGATATTGCGACGACCTGCTTTGCCGTTCTTTACACCAATCTGCATAAGTTGCCCGACACCGCTTTGGTCAACACTGGCAAAAGGGTTGGCATCAATAATATCCAATTCTGTGTAATGAGGAAGAAAACTTCCGGAATCATCACGACTCATTCCCATGGTGGTCTGGGTTAGGTCATTTGTTCCAAAGCTGAAGAATTGAGCGGTCTTGGCAATCTCGTCTGCAACCAAGGCAGCTCGAGGAATCTCAATCATGGTGCCTACAAGGTATTTCACCTTTTCTCCTTTGGCGGCAAATACTTTCTTAGCCGTTTCGTGAATCACTTCTACTTGGAGCTCAAGCTCGCGGGGAAAACCTACGAGTGGCACCATAATTTCAGGATTCACTTCCACCCCACTCTTTTGCACAAGAATTGCCGCTTCCAGGATTGCCTGAGCTTGCATTTCCGTGATTTCAGGATAGGAAACGCCAAGTCGGCATCCCCGGTGGCCGAGCATCGGATTGAATTCATGGAGATCCTCAACACGCTTCTTAATGGAAGCTAAGGAAACACCAAGCTTTTTAGCTAAATCACGTTGAGCTTTAAGATCGTGAGGTAAAAACTCATGCAAAGGAGGATCCAGCAAACGAATGGTTGCAGGTCTGCCTTCAAGAGCCTTAAAGATTCCCTGAAAGTCTTTACGCTGATACGGAAGCAGTTTTTTGAGGGCTTTCCTGCGGTCTGCTTCGTTATCTGCTAAAATCATCTGACGCATAGCATCAATACGATTTCCCTCAAAGAACATATGCTCCGTGCGGCACAACCCTATACCAGTAGCACCAAAGGCAATAGCATTCTCCACCTGTGAAGGGGAATCTGCGTTGGTACGAACCGTCATCTTAGTGGCTTTTTCACACCAATTCATGAGCTGTGAGAAATTTTGATAAGCCCGACTTTTTTTCGGGTCTAGCTTTTTCTCAATCAGGACCTGAATAATTTCAGATGGAGCCGTTTTTAATTCTCCAGCGTATACATCTCCACTGGTCCCGTTAATAGACATGTAGTCGCCCTCTTTGAAGGTTTTCCCATTAACTTTCACGGTGCGATTGTGATAATCTACATCAAGGTCAGCGGCTCCGCATACACAAACTTTACCCATTTGTCGGGCAACAAGAGCAGCATGTGAGGAAACACCACCCCTGGCAGTCAAAATACCTTCGGCGGCAATCATTCCCCGTAAATCCTCGGGTGAAGTCTCTTGTCGCACCAATAATACAGAGCTTTTCTTGGCGGCTTCAACAGCTCGCTCCGCATTCAGGCAAATTCTTCCGGATGCAGCACCCGGACCCGCAGGTAATCCTTTGCAAAGCTTACCTGCTGCTTTTTGGGCAGCAGTATCGAATACAGGGGCCAAGACTTGATCAAGCTGTTCGGCTGGAACCCGTGTGATGGCTGTTTTCCAATCGATAAGCCTTTCCTTGACCATTTCAGACGCAATTCTAACCGCGGCTAAACCGGTACGCTTCCCATTTCGAGTTTGAAGCATGTAAAGCTTTTCATTTTCAATGGTAAACTCAAAGTCCTGCATATCCTTAAAGTGTTTTTCCAACTTCTTTTGTACAAGAACAAGTTCCTTGAAAGGCTTAGGTAAAACACGCTGAAGCTTTGCAACTGGCTGAGGAGTGCGGACACCAGCTACCACATCTTCACCTTGGGCATCGGTAAGAAATTCTCCGTACAACACTTTTTCGCCCGTAGCAGGGTCGCGTGTGAAGCCGACCCCAGAGCCGGACTTCTTACCGGTATTACCAAACACCATAGCTTGCACATTAACTGCGGTACCCCACTCTGCAGGGATGCCATATTTCCTACGATAAACAATCGCCCGGTCATTCATCCATGAGCTGAATACTGCCCCCACTGATCCTTCTAACTGCTCCCATGGGCAGGTAGGAAAATCTTTGCCGGATCTTTTCTTTACTAGATTTTTGAATCGGGCAACCAACTCCTGCATCTGTTCAGCAGAGATACGGGAATCATCTACCTCTCCTTTTTCTTTGGGAAAGATTTCTTTTTTAAAGTCTTCGATGAGTGCCTCAAAGGGATCATGGTCTTCACTTGGAAGCTTTTGCACTCCCATAACCACATCTCCGTACATTTGAATAAATCGACGATAGCAATCCCACGCAAAACGGGCGTTGCCCGATGCTTCGGCTAGAGCCCCAACGGTTTCATCATTAAGACCTAGGTTTAAAATGGTATCCATCATTCCAGGCATGGAATCTCGGGCACCCGACCGTACGGAAAGCAGGAGAGGCTTTTTCATGTCTCCTAATTTTTTGCCGAGTTGCTTTTCCATAGTAACCACTGAACTCTTTATTTGAGCATCAAGGCATTTGGGATAAGTCAGTTTATGATCGTAGAAATAAGTACATACTTCTGTGGTGATAGTAAATCCTGGAGGAACCGGTAAACCAATCTTTGCCATTTCAGCAAGATTTGCACCTTTGCCACCAAGCAAGTCTCTCTGCTTGGCATCGCCATCCGTCTTTTTTCCAAAATCGTATACATACTTTGGGTCGTTAGATTTTGCGGAGGATCGCTTTTTAGCGGCCTTACCGGTGGATTTACTCTTGGCGGATTTTGCCTTCTTTTTCTGTGCCATTTTTTGAGGTTTAAGTTAGCTTCTAGTTTGAATCAATATCTGCTTGAAAGTTCCAAGAAGAGTTTTGAAAACGAAATTAAATTCATCTTATTTTTTCAGTGTTTTGTCAACGGACGACTTAGATGCAATCAGTAAGTCTCATCTGTTTGCACCTTTAAGCATGGACGAATTTTCAATTATCGTTCATAAATCCCTCTTCTTTTAGCTTTATTGCACTCCCCTTATAACACATCAATATGACCCGTAAGCATTCAGCTGGACCCAAAACTTTTGGTGAGCGTTTTCGAAACGATGGCTTATTGGGTGCATTGAAAAAGAAAAGTGAAAAGAGCCAAGCAGACCCCAACGCGATGCATTTCCTGGAACACCTGGAAGAATTAAGGTGGGTCCTTCTAAAGTGCGTTTGTGCCTTTATTGTTGGTTGCCTGGGAATTGCTATTTTCATGCAGGACTCCGTGAAAGTTCTCCAGATCCCGCTGATCAAAGCCGTGGAGGATTTCGGCGAAATTGGCATCGATTTACAAAGCCTTGGGCTTGAAGAATATAAAGAACCCCTTGAGCAACAGCAGGTAGAGCTCGGAATGCTGCGAAATGCCAAAGAAAAAGAGCTGACTGCGTGGGGAATCACCAACCCCCATCATCAAACTCGTATTCTTACCCATTTCGCCAATGGCCAAAATCGTAACCTACTTCAGGTTATTCGATCTTACTCCCCCATCTTTATCGCCATGAAAATTTGCTTCCTTGGAGGGATCGGGATTTCCCTGCCTGCGATTTTATATTTTGTGGGTGGCTTTGTGGTACCCGGCCTCACCCCGAAAGAAAAGAGAATCTTTTTCCCGGGCTGCGTAGCCGCGACCCTTCTTTTTCTTGCAGGTGCCTCCATGACCTATCTCTTCATTCTCCCGCTCTCACTTGCCTTTACGATCGAGTTTTCATTCAATGTTTTAGGTCTAGATGTTTACCGTCCGGAGGCTGGCAATTACTACAGCACGGTTATTTGGATGACCTTTGCCGTTGGGCTTGCCTTTCAATTCCCTCTTGTCCTGATCTTGCTTATTAGAATTGGTGTATTATCGGTCGGTAAATTACGGGATAGCCGAAGGATTGTACTCGTCATCTTAATGGTATCGGCAGCACTGATTACCCCAGGAGGTGACCCGGTAAGCCTTTGCATACTAACAATCCCTCTATATATACTCTACGAATTTGCCATCGTTGTTGGGTCTGTTATCGAAGGACGAAAAGCTCTAAGGGAATGGGAGGATTGGGATGAATCAATACAGGGAGATAAGCCAGTTTATCCCAAAAAGAACCAAACCGCATGGTGGGTGTATGCTTTTTTACTATTCTTTATTTCCTGCGTCGCCTTTGCTTTTTGGAAGTATAAAGGTCAGCTGGAACACTATGTAGAAAATTTTTCAATCTGGGCAGATACCAACCAGAGTTCACTCCCTGCCCAAAATTCTTCAAGCAAGCAAATTACTCCTCCACTTTCAATTCCCTCAATAGAGATAGAGAGACAGGAAAGCTTTCTTTTGCAACTCACTCCCCTGTCAGTCGAAGGAAACCTAACCTCAACCGATACCAACCACTCAAAGCCTGTGCTTTTTGAGGCAAAAATTCTCCCGAAACCTTAGGTTTTTAACAAAGGCTTGCCATCAGGCAGGCAACCACCATGAATGGTGGTGTGAGCAAAGAAAAAAAATTTGGTAAACAAATCAAGGCACTTCGGGCTAAATCTGGCCTAACACAACCACAGCTAGCCAAAGCAAGTGGGGTGGCTACATCTATCGTCAATGATGTTGAAAATGGAATACGTTCAGCTGGCTCCAAAACCATTAATAAAATTGCTCTTGGTTTGGGGCTTAGTGATCAAGACAGGTTCCTATTGATTTTAGATGGCCTCAAGTTTTCCAAGCGGGATTTTCTCATTCCTGACTTTGCGGATTATTCCCCTGAACTTTTAAATTTCCTTCCTTACGTCCTCAATAAAGCCGGCATAAAATCAAAAGACATCAATAAAATTGATCTACCAGATCAGAATAGAAAAAACCTCATGATAACTTTACAAAATCAAAAGAAAATTCAACTGGATATACGCATTTCTGCGACCAACGAATAATTCATGGAGGTGGTTCGGTTGGACAAGTGGCTTTGGTCCACTCGTTTTTTTAAAACTCGTTCCTATGCAACCGAGGCATGTAAAAGAAATCACATCAAGGTCAATGAAGCCAAAGCCAAGCCATCTAGGTATATCAAAACAGGCGACAATCTTGAAATAAGGAAGGGACCCCTTCTTTTATCTGTTAAAGTCACCTGCCTTATTGACCGACGGGTTTCAGCCGAGAAGGCTAAGGAGTGCTATAATGACTTAACGGCTCCAGAAAAATACCTCGAAGCGGAAGCAGAGGCAAAAAGATTCAGATCTCTTGCCACGGGAAAACCATCGAGAAAGCAACGACAAGAACTGGAAGACTTTTTTTTCGGAGAGCTTTCCTGATACTGAGCTTTTAAAATTTTGTATACACAAAAAATGAGGGATTATAACTGATACATAAATCGATATTCTGTAAGAAATAAAAACCTCTTGCCACAAACTTTTCCAAAGTTCATTACTTATTGAGATGAAAAAGATTTTATTACCCTTTCTTTCTCTTATACTTTTATTTGGTTTTTCTTCCTGCGTAAGTACTACACAGACTATTACTTCAGGACCAGAGAACACCGTTATGCTTCACTGGCTTAGTTCCGACACAGAAGGGTTTGTTCGCAGCACGGGAAGTGATAAAAATGCAAGCACGGACGCAGAATTATTTACAGGCAAGGCGATTGAGACTTTTGAGCAAAGTCCAACCAAATCAGTTTCTTCCTGGAAAGACGGAAAGAAACATGGTGAAACCGTTGAGTTTTTTTACAACGGCCGTAAAAGAAGAACCATTAATTACCGGGATGGAATCCGCCACGGATTATCTTCTGAGTATAGAATTACCGGGGAGTTACTCCAGGAAGAAAACTATGAAAATGGTAAGTTAAACGGCCTCAAAGCTGAATGGCACCCCAATGGTCAGAAAATCATGGAAATTACCATGAGAAATGGCTCTCCGCACGGAGAGGCTAAAGAATGGTATCTAGATGGCACCCAAAAATCCTCCACAATTTACAGGCATGGATTACGAGAAGGCCCCGCCTCCGAATGGTATCAGTCAGGTCAGCGAAAACTCGGTCTCTTTTATCAAAAAGATAAACAACACGGCCTTCGCACCATTTGGTATGAAACGGGTCAAAAGCGGCTAATTGCCCAGTTTACAGATGATAAAATGGAGGGAAATTCTAAAGGGTGGTTTCCGAACGGGCAGCAACAATTTGACTACAACTTTGAAAACAACCAAGAGCACGGAATTTGCACGGAATGGGACACTGCCGGAAAAAAGATTTCAGAACTTCGTTTTGTAAATGGGGCTCCAGTTCAAAACTTGTTAACTGGTCAACGTATCCAGGAGGAAGAAGACATCGGGGAAAGCAATGAAGTGATTAATCTTGTTAATGAGTCCCCTGTGATTCCTGTAAACCAAGAACCAACTCCAAAAGCCAATAATACCGAAAAGGATAAGCCGGTTGTTGAAATTATTAATAAACAACAGACTGCCAAACCCAAAAAGAAGGTTTCAAATCAACCTCCTGAAGCCAAGGC